>Ga0315282_10000184_pt1 | contig 127201 bp, 120 predicted proteins | sample YL17G07_20_MG_FD_203693 | JGI IMG/M metagenome (GOLD analysis project Ga0315282, IMG submission 203693) | Sediment microbial communities from Yellowstone Lake, YNP, Wyoming, USA - YL17G07_20 | ecosystem: Environmental > Aquatic > Freshwater > Lake > Sediment | place: USA: Wyoming | collected... | reverse complement strand
GATGCGATCGCACCAAAACGTGAAGAAGTAACGGGCGAAGTAGAACGTCGAGTCGTCGCACAACTCCTGTCTTTGATGGATGGAATGGGATCTCGCGGCAACGTAATAGTAATCGGTGCAACCAACCGGCCGAACGCAATCGACCCAGCACTACGTCGACCCGGGAGATTCGACCGCGAAATCGAGATCGGAGTTCCAGACAAGGCCGGAAGATATGAAGCACTCCAGATTCATACGAGAAATATGCCCCTGAGTGAAGACGTGGATCTGAAGCGACTTGTAGACGTGACACATGGATACACTGGAGCCGACATTGCCTCGCTATGTCGAGAAGCAGCAATGAAGGCACTCCGACGGTACATACCAGAAATCAACTTGGAGAAGGAACGCATTGCCCCCGAAATCCTAGAAAAAATGGTTGTCAAGATGGAGGACTTCACGTCAGCATACCGAGAGATCACCCCTACAGCAATGCGCGAAGTCTACGTCGAAGTCCCACAAGTGAAATGGGATCAGGTCGGTGGTTTGAAGCAGGTCAAACAGGAGCTCATGGAATCTGTTGAATGGCCGCTTAAGACGCCTGAAGTATTCAAGAGAATGGGAATCAATCCGCCGCGTGGAATTCTGCTCTACGGACCACCTGGTTCCGGTAAGACGCTGCTAGCACGAGCGGTAGCAACAGAAAGCGAGGCCAATTTCATTTCAATAAAAGGCCCAGAAATATTCTCCAAGTGGGTTGGAGAGTCAGAGAAGGCTATCCGCGAAGTCTTCAGGAAAGGAAGAACCGCAGCTCCTGCAATAATATTCTTCGATGAATTGGATGCCATAGTGCCGAGACGCGGGTTGGGATACGCTGATTCTGGAGCCAGTGAACGAGTGATAAGTCAGCTCCTGACTGAAATCGACGGCATAGAAACATTGCAGAACGTTCTCGTAATCGCGGCCACTAATCGGCCAGACATACTAGATCCAGCAGTGATGAGACCAGGAAGATTCGATAGATTAATCTACGTTCCCTCCCCAGACGTCGACTCACTCAAAGAGATCCTGAAAATTCACGCAGGCTCAATGCCCCTCTCAAAAGACGTGTCATTGGACCAACTCGCAAGGAAATCACAAGGCTATTCAGGTGCAGACATTGAAGCAATCTGCAGAGAAGCGGCCATGAACGCTTTACGAGAAGACATAGATGCCACAGAGGTCTCAAGCCGAGACTTTGATGAAGCAATGGAACAAGTTGGTCCTAGCATAGCCCCCGAAGACGACGCATGGTACCAGAAATTCTCCAAGAGGCTCAGAAGAGAAAGAACCGCAGCACGTACTCCAGTAACCTAGGTCAAATGACCGCTCGTTGGAAAAAGGCGCCATTATGCTCCTCACGTAAAACGCCTAGCAACCAGGCAACTTCTCACCCTTGGACCCGATGAAGGCACTCTTAGGTATTGTAGTCATCTTTCTTGTGGTGAAATATTGCTAATCCGTGCTGAGTGCTTGAGTGACTCATTCTTGCTGGAGTTATAGTATACCCCTGTTCGGAGAGCTTTCTTTGCGCCGTTTTCACTTCAGCTTTGCCGTGGTTCTTGCTAGAAGACGCATAACTGAGGAGTAAGTAGTTCGTGGCTCTAACGAAAATCGAAGCTAGAGAACACAGTCAAGAGGACTTTGTTGGAGGCATTGTCTTGGACGGAGGTTCACGCATATCCGATCTGAAGTATAAGTTGATGACTATTGATCTGCTCAATCTGGCTAAGAATTACTATACCTACAGGGAGCTCTCACAGATTATCTCCTTGCCGGAAAGCGTTCTAAGCAGATACGTTAAGGGCCATGTACTGCCAACGATGGATCGAGCGCTCTACATCAACAAAACCTTGGAGAAGATAATGCGACTCGAAGCGGAAATCCAGCTGAGAATGCGCTTCGATGATTCAGGATACTTCGACAATACGAGGCTCATATTCGACCCGCTTCTACTCGAACGTGCGGTTCAACATGCAGTGAACAGGTTCGCGGGGACGCGAATCACGAAAATACTTTCACCCGCAGTGGACGGAATTCCACTAGCCGTCCTCCTCGCGCATATGGTGGGCGTTAACCTGGTTATCGCCAAGAATACTAGAGAGGTAGGGGTGAGCGCGTTCTTTGAGGAGGTCTACGTTCCCGGAAGAAGTGCGATGATTATCAGCCTCTATGTTCCCAGAGACGCTCTCAAGAGGGGTGATTGCGTTCTAATCGTAGACGATGTCGTCGACACAGGCGAAACCCAGATGGCTCTAGCTAGAATCATTCAAAAAGCCAAAGCCGAAGTCACTGGCGTATACGCATTGATCGGCCTAAACACGGACTGGAAGACCAGAATGGAGCAGGCACTACACTGCCCTGTCGAGATCATCCATCACATAGGCGAGAAACCCCTACAGAGAGTCTAAGGCCAAGTTTGCCTCTAGGTGGTCAGATCCCTCGGAGAAGAGATTCTATCTCATGTCGCCAAGCCATTCCTAGGTCCCGCAAAGATGTAGGGGACTTCCTCCTCATTCTTCGGTCGCTCCACAGCTGAAGTGAAAGCTTTGCTTGGCTAATCCACATCCTCAAAATTGAACATGGTTTCGTTTGATCGTAGATTGCTTACCTAACCGGACTCCTCACTCTGTCCATCTTACTCGCCATTTTCTTCCGTTTTTTCCACCATTCAGGTCAGACTTCCAAAGAATGGACAACTACGTCCTGCGACTTCGGTCCGAAGCGACATGCAAGCTCGTAGATGCTTTGTGACCAAAATTCAACGCGACTGTATACCACCTAATGGAAGTTCTACACCTGTGCTGAGATATTGTGCTGATCGTCTAGTTTGCTCTGGTTTCCTATGCTGGCATGTACCCGCATATTTCTGAGGGCTTCTCGATGATACGGTTGATTGTGACTTCGCCGATGATTCTGGAGTATTTGGCGATTTGACCTAGGTTCCAGACTATCGTTCGTAAGCTTACCGCAACATTCACTTCTGTCACATGCGTCAAGATCTTCTGAGTCAGCCTTCGCTCATCGTTCTCCGTGGTCTGCACTGTTTCCACGGCTTCATTGGCGAGGTTGATCTCGCCGGTGAGCAATGCCTTGATGCTGTGTTCGATGATCTTTGTGACCTTAGCAGAGAACTTGGCGATGTCATTCAATATGGTCTCGCTGGTCATCTCCTGATCCTTCAAGGTCAAGACTTCCTTTGCAATATTCTCTGCGGCGTCCGCCATCTCTTCCAGGGTCTTGGCGACCACTCTGTTACCGAGTATGTGGAGCGGGGATTCTATGCCCATCTTGGAGCCCGCGGTTCGATCGCGTATTGCTAGCAGTAACTGCCTGACCATGAGCCAGTAGATTCTATCTGACTCTTCCTCCATGTGAGTAACTTCCACTGCAAGTTCAGGCCTCCTTTCCACCAAGGCCTTGATTGAGGCATCCAGCATTGATGAGAGTATGATGTGTAGTCTGCGCATCAGGCCATAGATTGAGAATCTCGTCGGGTCGACGAAGCTTTGCAGGGTTATCTGCTTGAGAGTCTGTTCAACAATGCTGAGGCCAGTCAGACGCTGTGTCGTTGCCCTAACTTCTTCCAAGTGAACCCTCTTCAACTCGTCTTTGGCGACGACTTGAATCGTGTCGTGGCCGAGAATGTAGTTCCCTGTTATTACCCGAGTAAGAAGGTTGGGGGAATTACACAGGTCCGCGTTGACTATAACGTTCTTGACCTCCTCGCGCTTACGCTCTGTGCCGGGGATAAGCTTCAGTGAACCGTCGTCTTCGCGCTTGATTGAGACGATGTCGCCTGCTTTCAGCTTCACATCCCCAACCCATTGTCTGGGGAGGGAGACGGTTAGGGTGGAATATCCGACCCTCTGGACCTTTCTTGCTTCCAAGGAGGCGCACGTGCAATCAATATAGTCTAAGAGCTAGAATATAGACTACGGTACGCTTTACCAAAGTCTAAACTCGCTGCAATTGGTATATGGGCGTCCCTTCCGCTGAACTCGAAACCTTGCTCGAAGACAAAACCTCCAAGACAGAGCAACGGGTTCTCTCTCATCGCATCTTGCGACAGCCCTTGTCCGCATAGAGGCTGAACGCTTAATCGTCGAGAGAGCACGAAGGAACAGAGACTCTGCGATCTTATTCCGAATCAAAAAGAAAATCGGCGACGTGGTCCGCGTTCTGGACCGAAAACTTACCAATTTTGGAGGTCTTAGTGGCGCGCACGTCAACTCCGTGGGGTAGATTGTTTCTAATTCTGTTGATTCTCAACTATCCGGAGTTTAGCTAACCTGTCAACTCTGACCTGAAGTTCTCCTCTGAACCTCTTCAGTCGAGCGTTCTCAATATGTACCAGATCTCCGACCGAAATCATACTTGTTTGTTCCTTCCAAAGAGGCAACTTGATCGTGCCACTCCGGTCCATAATTGTTGCCGTGCTTAGTAGAAGTGATTCGCCCCACTTTGACACAACGGTTCGGGGTGACGACTTCTCAGTAACCTTCGCATCAAGGTTGAATCGTTTGGTTTCAGAGTTCAAATCCTTGATCTCCAAATCCTCAGTTTGCGATACGTTCCGCTTAGGTGCGACGTAACCCTCGAATCGAAGATTGAGGATTTCAGGTCTCACTAGATAGCCAAGCACTCCTGAGGTGAGTCTGACCTGCGCGATGATCCTCCGATCTTGCGTTATTAGGAGAATTCCAACGTCTTCAGTGATCTGACGTCGCCTGATAGATACGCCATCGCAGGAAGATTCCCCTTTGATCCAAGCACTGTGAATGCATTTCAAGAACTTGGATGTCTCAATTTCATATTTCTTTGAGAGTCTAACAAGGTAAGCGAACGAGGCCATATCCGACGCGGATTGCCAAGGAGCTTTTGGCCTGCCTCGTGCACCGCGTCGAATATCCAACGCCACGCTTTCCAGCGCAATCACCATCTGTAGCGGTCACCCGCTCTTCAAACTAAGCGGCTCCAAAAAGTAGAGTAGTCAAACAGAAGAGAAATGGAAATCAGATTGAGCCCACCTTGTGTTATATGAAGGAGTAAGGCTCGACATTAGTCTTTCTTCTCTAACTTAATTTCCATTGTGGAGCCATTTCGGCGTTGCAAGTCACCGAACAAACAGCATAAGAGTGATGCGCACCGGCAGCACCCCCCAAACGAATGAATGACGACGGTTCGTTGTGTGTGTGGTACTGGTGGTGCGGACGGTCAAATTTGAACGGTGAATTATCATCCGATCGAGACTTGACAGCTCCCTATCCAGGCAAGTGACTAAGGCGATGCTTCGACATTTTCAGGCCGATGACAGATAGTGTGGCGCAAACACTCTCATAGAGTTGCCATGATGACAAATAGTCTGACAAAATTACACTTAACGGGCCGTCCCCTAATGACAATTAGTCTGGCAATCGGCACCTGTCGGAAAATTGGGTGTCTAAGCGCAATTTGGAAGGTTGCTGTGCCCTAAGAGGATATCAGTTTAGGCCCTAAGCGTTCATCCTCAATTTACCGTCTCATTTTTGTGCCGAGGGCGAAAGCATGGGGTCTGATCTATTCCATTCTTTTGATATTGCGTAATGGAAATGGGGTTATTGTTCCTTGTCGTCATGTGTTGGGTTAGCTGGTGCGCGCACACACAGAATTGGAGAGGGGAAAAGCATCCACCAAATGCCCTCATCTATCTAGCTCTGTCTCAGTATTCGTATCGTAGGAGTCTGATCCTATGGCTTACTATCGAAGAAGCTCTTTCGCGGGTACTAGAGCGGTCACCTCGAAACTTCTTATGTATGGGAAGAACTGTTCTGCAAACTTCATTACGGTTACCGCGCTGTCAGCCTCAACTATCTGCAGAGATTTGGAACCCCAGAAATACTCTTCGATCCGTTTCAGTCCATCTGGAATGATCACTTTGCCCTCTACGTTGAGTTTCCTCACCTCAGAGATGAAGTTCGTTTCCGGAGCGCAATCCCAGTGAATTCCAAACAGCATGTCTCTCACCTCCTCCGTCTTTTTAATACTTGGCGCACGCGTAATAGTTCGCATAGACTGTTAAGGCGCTTGGCGATATTCGGACAACGTTAGTTGTGATTGATCCAGGAGTTTCTGCAAGCAATGCTCTTTGAACTGTTTTGTATCATCTGTAGTCTTCGGAGTCCAACTTTGCCATTGGGTAGATTCCGTCTACGGGAAGCTCTGGAACCCTATCGAAGACTTTCTGAACAGACTCTGTATCCTTTGCGTTCCATTCGCATATGAACCTGAGCACCTTGCCTTCCTTGTTCAATTGAACCCAGGTTCCCACCCAATACGCGTCGAGTGTAGAATATTCCTTCACCTTCTTGGCTATGGGGACTGTTGCTTCGGCTGCTGCGGGTTGTGGCAGAGTATGTAAAGCCATAAACTTCGGCACACACATCACCTCCCCCTTCTCTTCTTTGTACTTGTACGGCTCCCCAGCTCGGGACTGAGGCTCAAGTATGGTCATAACCTCAGGAGGGTAATCTAGGTGTCACAAGTAGTTATCACTTTGCATGTGCTCGCTTTAGCCTAAATAGAGCCGCATCAAAGCCCCTGCCTTCACCCAATGCTCACGAGGGAAGGAAAAAGCGGTTTCAGAAGGAAGGGGTAGGATCTGGAGAAAAAATGATGGAAAATACTTCCTGTATCTTCCAAAGCATCTCGCGAAAGACAACGCTCATCGTTGTCGTCGTTGCTTTCGCGTTTCGGTTTCCGGCATAACCAGAAGCCTCTGCTCTTTGGGATCTATGATGACGGTTACAGGGATAGCGGATTCAAGTTTGAATGGGAACGCCGTGTCCTCCACTAAGTGTTTCGGCAAATAGAGAAAGTACTTTCCGTCCGTCCTTCTGAAGATACTTCCCTTAGCTTCTCCAACCACCCAAGTCCTCCTCCTCAAAGAATACTGTAGCTCATGGAAATATCCATCACATAAAGTGATGGTCTAATCACGTGAAACGAAAATACTGAACTCTGCACGGTCGGACCGAAAGTGATAACTACTGATGACACCGCATGTTAGTGGCTCCGAGATCCAGGAGTTGGTTCCGTCACTATGAGCGAGTCTCCTGTCTCCGCTGAGGAGAACCGTTCACCTAGAAAGATCATTCTTGCTGCGTTGGTTGTTTCTCGCTTCGCGACTCAGCCCCCAGCTATTCTAACGGGACTTCTTCTGATCGACATCGGACTAACATTCGGATCTTCTGTTGGCGTCACGGGGCAGATTCGAACAGCCTCTGCTATGGCGTCCGTTATCTTCGCGTTGCTCATGGGAGCTCTCAGTGTCCGGTTCAATCACAAATCGTTGCTTATGATGGGCCTTCTATTCCTCAGCATTTCGGCTCTGGGTTCCGGCCTTGCTTCGAATTTCAGCATGATGCTGGTACTCTATTCCATTACAGGCCTAGGGATAGCAATGGCTACTCCAATGGGTCTTACATTAGTTGGAGAACATTTCTCTCTTGAGAAGCGGCCGAGCGCAATTGGATGGATTATGACCGGCGCGGCCGTATCGTATTTGATTTGTGCACCAGCCATTGGCTTGATTGCGGATTTCGGAGGATGGCGCTTAGCTTTCCTAGGGTTTGTGCTACCAATCTGTGTGCTAGCTTTTCTGTTGGCTGCTAAAGGTCTGCCGGTCACATCCGAAGGCTCTCACTCTGTGATAAGCTTGGGAAGTTATTTCGAGGGTTTCAAGAGAGTCTTCTCAAACAGGTCTGCTGATGCCTGTTTGGTCGGCACTGCGCTTTCGTGGTCTGCTTGGCAGGCAATTCTGTTGTACAGTTCATCGTTTTACAGGCAACGATTCCTGGTATCCACAGGTTTCGCATCCGTCTTACTCATGGGAGCAGCTGTATGCTTCACTGTGGGTAACCTAGTTAGCGGTCGACTTACCAAGAGATTTGGGAGGAAACCTTTCACTGTTCTTTCTGCCCTCTTCACTGGCATATTCGTGATCTCCTACACTAACGTGTCCAATCTATGGTTGTCTGTGGTCTTGAGCTTTCTAGGTAGTCTGTTTTCGGGTATGAGGTTCACGGCATCCAATAGTCTAACCCTAGAACAGAGTCCAGGATACCGTGGCACGATGATGTCGATAAGCACAGCAGCTGATCAAGCCGGTGCGGCTCTCGGAGCAGCGGTCGGAGGCCTACTGCTTCTCCTATTAAACTACGAAGGCATGGCAGCAGACCTCAATCGGGACTGGGCGTGCTTGGCCGGATGCCTCAACGGGAATGTGATCGCAGCCCTCTGCCGACTAGGGAAGGCAGGTGACCCCAGAGTCAGAAAAGCCGTCGAACATCTTCTGTCTTTTCAAGAGCCTGATGGAGGGTGGGGATGCAGGTCCTTTGGTTATCACAAGCGAGACAAGCACAGCTGTTTCATGGGCGCCATATGCGCGTTGGAAGGTCTCGTGGAGTATACAGAACATCGTGGGACGAAGAGTGTTCATCGAGCAGTCAAGAACGCATGTGAGTTCCTACTGATGCACAGACTATACAAAGCCGACCATCACCGATGGACGATCATAAAGGATGACTTCACAAAACGGTCGGCTCCATGGATGGTATCCTACAACATACTAAGAGCGCTGAAGGTCATCACGAGAGCGGGAGTGGCCGATGAGCGAATGACCGATGCTTTGCATCTGCTCTTAGCAAAGCGCAACTCGAAAGGACGCTGGATCAGGGAAGCACCATGGCCGTCAGCCACATACTCCTCATTCGGGTCGATTGGCGTCGAAGACAAATGGGTAACGCTGAACGCCTTACTCATACTGAAACGAGACAATTCGAGAATCTAGAAGTAGATCCTGCAGAACAAGCAGAACCATCTACCATGTGACCGTTGGGTGCAACCACCACACCTTGGACACTTGGGACAGTTGCGAGGATCTGTTGCAGCGTACAAGCATGCATCAGTCTCAATCCAACCAAGCCTGAAAGAAAAGTCTATCGAGAAAGTCTAACGGGGACGTATCAAGAAAGCAGTCTCATGATGGCGGAGTTTCGGTTCTTCGTGTGTGTGCACACTATGCTAGCCGCACACACCACTGCGGCGAACTACTTAAGTCCAGTCGGACTAGGATCGCTTCACCATAAGCCAGTCAATGCGTCTCATGGTCTACGAAGGGATATGAATTGAGTCTGGACTTCACGAGAAGGTTAAGAGGACTACAAGAGAAAATGGTCGAGGTGGGCTTCGACCTTGTTGTCTTCGGGTCTTGCCAAAACTTCCAGTATCTGACTGGACTTCTGATGGATTGGCGCCGGGGAGTTGATCTCGCTAAAGGAGCTAATTGCGTTCTTGTGCCCAAAGAGGGGGAAGCGATACTGACTTTGGCAGAAGAATCGTCCGAGTTCGCCTCTCAGACCTGGATTAGGGATGTCAGGATCTCGAAGAAGGGAGAGGAGTACGGAGCTCTTGTTAAGAAAGCTGTTTCCGATCTGGCCCTGAAGGGCGGCAAAATTGGGATAGGTGACCACGTCTTCGGATCAACTTTGGTGGAGCTAGAGAGAAGCATAGAGGGCGCAAGTTTTCACAGCGCGGAGGCTTTGATGGATGATCTTAGAATGATCAAGGACGCTGGGGAAATTGAATTCGTCAGAAAGGTTGCCGCGCTTACCGATAGAGTGATGGAATCATTAATCCCAAAAATCAAGGCCGGAGTTACTCAACGTGAATTGCAGCTTGAAGTCGAGTTCTGTGGCAGACTTCAGGGAGCGTCGGATGTTTCGTTCCCACCGACAGCAGGTTTTGTTAAATCCGGTTCTGAGATTTCGCCTGATGCATTCACGTACCCAAAGGAAAAAGGACTAGCGGCGGGTACTTCTGTCGCGTTTGACATGGGGTTCGTAATGGATGGTTATTGCTCAGATTTTGGAAGGAGTTTCTATTTTGGATCGGCTGGTCGTGAGGTGAAAGAGGGGTACGATGCTTTGCATGGAGGGGTTCTCGATACAGTCGATAAGATGTTTGACGGCAGTATGCGAGTCTGCGACGTCTTTCCTGTACTCGAGAAGATTCTGGATAAGCTTGGATACGGTCAATATCTACGTGCTCGCCTGAAAACTCGAACTCTAGGTCACAACATCGGTGTTGAAGTGCACGAACCCCCGTGGCTCAGTCCTGCCTACGACCAAATGCTCTGCACGAACATGGTTATGGCATTGGAGCCAAAGGTCTGGCATGCTGGCGAGTACTATCTACGTGTCGAGGATGTCGTATTGATTGGACATAAGAAGTCTGAGATTCTGACCAACTTTGACCGAGAACTCTTTGAGTTATGATGGTTTCATAGTGGTGCGCACACTTGGTTTCTTTTTCCATATGTGCGCGAGCAAGATTACCACGGCCACAATGATCGGGGCTGGTATGGCGCCAAGTCTTTTCGGTTCTGGCACCGAGCCAACAGATTTAATATTGTTAATCTGAAACGTAACTCAGATTAAGATGACTGTTTCGGTGATACAGGATAGGCTTAGGCGACTGGTTGATTCAGGTCTCCGAGGAGCATGCCGCCCTAGTGAACGGCTATCGCAGTTAAAGGAGCAAACTAGGCGGGTCGATGGACTGAGGATCAAACAGGTTGAGCAGGTCTTCTTTGGCCTAGCAGATAAAACTCGTTTGACGATCCTTACACTATTGGCGGGCGAGGAGCTTTGTTCATGCGAAATAATGGCTGCGCTGGAATTGACTGAGCCAACTACGTCGCACCATCTTGGTATACTCGAAAGAGCCGGCTTGGTGGTCTCACGGCGTGATGGAAAATGGGTCTTTTATCGGTTCGCTAACCCGCAGGCCAAGGCTCTTCTCACGAAAGCGTTCGCTTTGGTCAAGGGAGCCACGTGAAATGGTCGAAAGCGGAACAAAACGGCTCGCCCTTCTTGACCGATACTTGACTGTTTGGATATTCCTCGCGATGGCCATCGGTGTGGGAGCAGGCGCCGTCTTTCCGCAACTCTCGAAGCTCATCGACACTTTGAGCATAGGCACCATTTCAGTGCCAATTGCTGTGGGCTTGCTTTGGATGATGTATCCTCCGTTAGCTCGTGTGAAGTACGAGGAGCTGCCCAAGGTCGGGAAGGCTTGGAAGATGTTCAGCGTATCGCTCTTCCAGAACTGGCTCGTTGGACCCTTCCTAATGTTTGGATTAGCTTGGCTGTTCCTGCCTGACATGCCTGAATACAGAATTGGAATCATCATAGTCGGTCTTGCCAGATGCATCGCGATGGTTCTGGTCTGGAATATGCTGGCCGAGGGGGATAACGAGTACGCTGCCGTTCTTGTAGCGCTAAACTCGATTTTCCAAGTCGCGCTCTACTCCGTGTACGCGTGGTTCTTCGTAACTCTCCTTTCATCTTGGGTAGCCCAAGGTTCTGGCGTCACCGTCGCGGTCTCAATCTGGGACATAGCTGAGACCGTATTCATTTACCTCGGCATTCCATTCATAGCAGGAATAGTAACCAGATTCGCCCTAGTGCGCAAGAAAGGTAAGACATGGTACGATGAGACGTTCGTCGAGAAACTGAGTCCAACCGCTTTGATCGGCTTACTGTTCACAATTGTAGTGATGTTCTCGCTGAAGGGCGAATATATTCTTGGGTTGCCGTGGGATGTCGTGAGAATCGCAATACCTCTAGTAACCTATTTCCTGATCATGTTCACGCTGTCGTTCGTGATGTCAAAGGCTTGGAGATTCTCCTATCCAGAGACGGCTACGCTATCCTTCACGGCTGCAAGTAACAACTTTGAGTTAGCGATAGCGGTCGCGGTTGGCGTCTTCGGAATCAACTCCGGCGAGGCCTTCGCCGCCGTCATTGGCCCCTTGTTCGAAGTCCCGGTCTTGATATCTCTCGTCAACGTCTCGCTATGGGCGAGAAAGCGATTCTTCACTGAACCCAAATCGATCCCAGTGGCGGCTGAATTGGCTCGAAGGTCGAAATGACGTGGATTACGGATGTTTTCCGCTATCATCTAGGAGACGCTCCACTTGAGCGAACACTTCCGAACCACCTTCGATAAGTTCGAGCTTCGTGTTCGCAAAGGATGCTACTACACAAGAGATGACCTTTGGGTCAGCGTTGAGAATGGCAAAGTCAGAATTGGAGTAAGCGACTACCTCCAGAAGACATCGGGGGATGTGGCGTTCGTTGAAGTGGCGAAACCTGGTTCAAAGGTTGAGCAGGGGAAGGAGTTCGGGACCATAGAAAGCGCCAAAACAACCGTAGCATTGTTCTCTCCCGTGTCAGGAAAAATCGACGAAGCGAATGGCAAGCTGGACAGGAAACCTGAGTTGGTTAATTCAGACCCCTTTGGAGAAGGCTGGCTGGTTGTCATCACGCCGCTAAACTTGGATGACGATCTAAGGTTGCTGGTGAATTCTGAAGACTACTATAAGCTGATGCTCCAGAAACTGCAAAGTGAACATGGAAAGCTGGAATCGCGATGAAGGCCTCACCAAAGAAAGTGATTGTGATTCCCTGCAGTGGAATAGGTAAGGCGTTCGGTAGCATAAGCCGTGACGTAACCTTCGAGGTCACTGAAAACCTACGGAAAGAGACCACACAAACACTATGTTTGGCTCTGCTTGTGAGCGGAGATCAAGAATCTTTGCAACTTGTGCGTGACAACAAATGCATCACGGTCGACGGGTGCCCACTTCAATGTGCTGAGAAGAACGTTAAGTACGCTGGCGGCAAACTCGCTGGAAGTTTCCGGGTCGTTGACGTTTACAGGGAAAACAGGCATCTGAAGCTGAGAAGCGTAACGTTCCTAGACGCTGACGGCCAGAAGATGGCATTGGCGGTTGCTGAAAGAATAGGAAAAAGGGTGGATGAGCTGCTGAGGGATGAATGATGGCTGAGTCGCAGGAAAAGAAGGTTGGTATCGTCTCGTGTAGTGGCGAGGGATGTGTTGAAGGAACTATATCACGAGTCGCTACGCGTCTGGTCTTAGAGAAGCTCAGGCCCAATGAGACTGTGACGATTTGTCTTCCGTTATTTCTTGCAGGCGGCAAGGAAGAAAGAGAATTCGCAAGAGACTATCCCACAATTACGGTGGACGGATGTAACAAGATGTGTGCCAAAGTTGCTACAGAACGATACAGTGCCAAACCCGCTTCATCAATTATTATCACTGCCTTAACGAGGGACTGGGGATGCCCGAAACTCGGTTCCCGCCGCAAATTGAACGATGAAGCCTTGGCAGTTGCTGGGAAGGTGGCTGGCAGAATTGCGGAAGAAGTGGACGAGGTTCTGAAGCGCTGGGTGTAACCGATTGCCTGTATACAAGACCAAGGTAGTTTGGACGGGAGGTCACGACGGAGAACTCACATGCAGCAATGGTCCGCGGATGAGTTTCTCAGCCCCTCCGGCCCTACAGGGTCGTTACGGCGTCATGACGCCGGAGGATGCATACGTTTCAGCGTTGAACATGTGTTTTCATATGATGTTCATCTGGGCGGCGGAGCGGCTGAGAATTCAGTTGGTTTCATATGAATGCGAGGCTGAGGGTCATGTGGTTGATCTTCTCGATCGGACTTCCAAATTTGAAAGTCTGGTGCTCAAGCCTGTAATTCAAGTCAAGGCCGTCTCAGTCGATCGGGTTGGAAAAGCATTGGAATGGGCTCGCAAGTACAGCCTTGTGGCTAACTCAATCACTGCCCCGATTCTGGTTGAACCCAAAGTTGAAAGCAAACCGTAATGCATGCGCCTCGTCGTTGACCGATGTCCTCGAAGAAATCCGCTGATGAAACAGACTAGTCGTTCAACCGCCTGAATATGACTTCGGGGTTCCGCGTCGCCGCTTGATGGAGTCCCTGTGCTTCACCTATGAGCATCTCTTCCTTGTCTGTCTGAATGGCGTCCGTGATCGCTGTGGCAACCTCGTGTGCGCTGATTCCTCGATATGCCTGTTCCTTCCCGCCGGCGAAGTTCCGGTCAAGTTCGGTGTCAGTGGTGGGCGGCGCTGCTTCAAACACTCGCACAGAAGTGTTTCTAAGCTGATGACGTAGTGAGATGGTGAATGAGTGAATGGCGGCTTTGGTCGCGCAGTAGATTGGCATCATTGCTATAGGCACAAATGCTAGGCCTGACGAGACGTTCACGATGGCTGCCCTCTCTTTCTTCAAGAGTCTTGGTGTGAAGAGGGCGCACAGGCGTATGGGCGCGGCGAGGTTTATGGTTACTTCATCGTCTTTGATGGCTGGGAGCTTGGACACTGTTGGAGAGGTGAAGTCTACTTGTCGCTGGATTCCCGCGTTATTGATCAATATGTTAAAGTCAGGAAAACGCGCCGCAATCCAACGGTGCAGACTTCTCCTCTGAGATTCTATTGAAACGTCGCACTGTCTAATGTGAAGGGCGGGTAGTTCGTGTTTTGCGATCTGCAGCATGCTCTTACGTCGACCGCATATGATTACCACACTTCCTGCGTTGACAAACTTTTCAGCCAAAGCGAACCCTATGCCAGTTGCGCCTCCAGTGATCAGAACCGTATTTCCACCAACATCCAAACCCAATCCAACTCCTACTGTCTGGGCTCTCGTCTAGGCAGTTCCTATAAGAGTGATCGATCATTCATCAAATGTCTTACTAATATCGGTTTAAGGAACTGAATCCACATCTCGGCAAATTCGAGGTAGCGGGTCTTTGTTCCGCTTCAAATACCCGCACAGCGCTTCCTCGGAGCTGATGACGTAGTGCGATTTCAACGGTGCATCACCAGTCGTATTCTGCGGTTCATCCAACCTCGCCGCGGGCGGGGAAACAGAATAGCGACAATCTGATCGCTATCTACAATCAGAAGATTGCCACGATCTTCGCCGTCGAAGCCATACGCCTCTTTGATCGTGCGTTCCGCGTCCACGAAAAACGGTTCTCTCGTCATGACATCTCTTACTCTGAATCATTTTGCCTTTTGCTGCATGTTTTTGAACAATCTAAACACCATGTAAGGCAGACGAACCTCGGTGTCATCCGCTTATGCATGTGTATGTACTGGCGCGCGTGCAATTCTCTACCCTAAGAAGAAATCCTAGCTTTCAATTGAGCTTGCATACTCATCTTGGTCTTTCAACTGCAATTGCGTCTTTGCATGAGTTTCCATGTTGCGTTTACTCCGCTAAAGACAAAAGAGGTAAATGTGTATCGCTAACCTTGACTCACCATGTTTTACATAGGAGTCGATGTGGGAGGGACCTTCACAGATATTCTCATTTTTGATGTGGTGTCTAATCTCACGGAAGTTATCAAAGTCCCCTCCACACCCTCAAAGCCCGAAGACGCAATTATCGGTGCCCTAGAATCATATCGTGGGAGATCTAAAGATGTCAAACTCATCAGTCACGCAACCACCTTAGCAACAAACGCACTTCTGACTCGAACGAGTTTGGCCAAGACGGCTCTCATAACAAATGACGGCTTTAGGGACATCCTCGAAATAGGGCGACAGAGGAGGGCTGAGATCTACAACCTCTATAATAGGCGGCCACAACCCCTCGTGAAACGGGCTTACAGGTTCGGTGTGCGTGGCAGAATTGGTCATGACGGTTCTGAACTGGAGCGTCTCGACAAGATAGCCGTGGCGAAAATCGCTGCGCGGCTGGTACAAGAGAAGTTCGAATCAGTTGCTGTAAGCTTCCTTAATTCATACGTGAACCCTATTCACGAGCTTCAAGCACGCCGCATTCTGAAGAAATGTTTCCGTGGTTCCATAAGTCTATCAAGCGATGTGAACAGAGAATACCGAGAATACGAAAGGGCGAGTACAACTGTGGTAAACGCCGCTCTTTCTCCACTGATATCGGACTACCTCGAACGCCTCAAGACCAAGCTCGATTTATGGGAATTCAGATGCGGACTATACGTTATGAACTCAGACGGAGGCGTAAACACATTCAGACATGCATCACAATACCCTATCTCGATAATCGAATCCGGGCCAGCCGCTGGCGTCTTAGCTTCGTGCTATCTGGCAAGGAGGCTCGGAATTGAAAGGGCAATATCGTTTGATATGGGTGGAACAACGGCAAAGGTCGGAACAATTCTAAGTGGGGAGCCCGATCTCTCCTACGAATTTGAAGCCGCGGGAAAAACTCACAGCGGAAGATCAATCAAGGGAAGCGGGTACCCCGTGCGTTATCCGTTCATAGATCTCGCGGAAGTGAGCGCTGGGGGCGGGTCAATAGCCTGGGTGGATGAAGGTGGTACAATAAAGGTTGGTCCACAGAGCGCGGGTGCGGATCCAGGCCCAGCAGCATACGGGAGGGGAGGCCGAGAGCCCACCATTACCGATGCGAACGTAATTTCCGGGAAGATTAACCCGGATTATTTGCTCGGCGGTAGGATGAAGATATTCAGCGAGCTAGCGTTCAAGGCGATGAACGAGAGGATCGCCGGCAAAGTGAAGATGGATACGCATGACGTGGCTGACGGCGTACTCAGAATTGCAAACAACTCCATGGCGAAAGCGATCTCCATTGTCAGCGTCGAGAGAGGTAGAGACCCAAGGGATTTCTCCATGATTGCTTTCGGGGGAGCTGGGCCGCTGCATGCTTGTGATCTAGCAGAAGAAATGTCGATAAAGAAGATCATTGTGCCTGAACATCCCGGTCTCTTCTCAGCGTTCGGCCTACTGACCGTAGATATTTCAAGGGAGTTTTCGTTGCCAATCATGAGTACAAATCTCAACCCCGACGAGAGGCTAGAGGAATTAAGAAGGAAAGGAAAGCGAGAACTGGAAGAAGAGAATCTTTCAGGCATCTCATTCGAAGATTTTCTTGACCTACGGTACAAGGGCGAGTCGTATGAATTAACCCTACCATACGAGAGAGCAATGGACGTAAGAAAGAAATTCGAAGAAAAACATAGACTGTTCTATGGCTACATTTCAGACGATGCCGTAGAACTTGTGAACGTCAGGGTCAGAGCGATCAGCAAAATCCAGAAGATATCCATGAAGGAAGATAAGGAAATACGCCACAGAGCGGAGCCCGATCGAGAAAGAACCATGCGCGTCGCGCGGAGGGCAGCGAAGGTTCCAGTGTACAATCGGGACGCTCTGAGACCCGGATCATTCGAAGGTGGCCCTTGCGTAATAGAGGAATACGACTCGACCACTGTGGTTAACTCGGGCTGGTCTTGGGTTGTGGATTCGCTTCGGAATGTGCATATGGTGAGTGGAGAATGATCGATCCCATAACCATGGAGCTAATCAGAAGTTCGCTTTATTACGCAAGCGAAGAGATGGGCATAGCCCTCAGGAATTCCGCGTACTCCCCTAACATAAAGGAGAGAATGGATCACTCGGCTGCAATATTCGACGCCGACGGAAAGTTGCTTGCACAAGCTGAGCATATTCCTGTACATCTTGGTTCTCTCCCCTGGGGCTTGAGAAACGCGCTCGACTACTGTGCTAAGGAGGGTGTGTCCATTGACAAAGGGTCAATGATAGTGTTGAACAACCCCTACATTGCGGGGACTCATCTGAATGATGTGACGCTATTTAGACCAGTCTTCTACGATAACAAGCTCTTGGCTTATACGGGGAACAAGGCGCATCATTCTGATGTGGGCGGGAAGGTGCCGGGGAGCATATCTTTGGACGCTAGGACAATCTTTGAGGAGGGTCTCATAGTAAACCCCGTCTATCTCATGCGGAATGACGAATTTGTCAGAGAGACCCTTCGGATCTTTCAATCGAACACCCGGACGCCGGTGGAGAGGGTTGGGGATCTTAAGGCTCAAGTTGCTGCGAACTTGACAGGCGAACGGCGAGTTCTACAGCTTGTTGATCGATATGGCGTTGCGAGTTTTCGACAATCTAATGCTGAGCTCTTCGATTACACTGAGAGAATCATGAGATCTAGGCTCCAGACTCTGAAAAAGGGAACCTACTACTCCAAGGACTTTCTAGAACATCCTGAGAAGGCTGAGATTGTTCTAAAGGCAAGAGTTGACGTGTACGAGAGCAAGGTTCGAATCGACTACTCGGGAACAGACGCCCAGCTACCTTTCCCAGTCAATGCAGTGTTTGGCGTCACCTTGTCCGGCGTCCATTATGTCCTGAGATCGATTCTTGGAGATGACGTTCCAATGAACGACGGCGCATTCAGAGTGGTCGAAGTGCACGCCCCGGAGGGATCACTCCTCAATCCCACATTCCCGTACCCAGTCGCCGAAGGGAACTTGGAAACAAGTCAACGAAACGTAGACTTACTATACCGAAGTTTCTGGAGGGCGATCCCAGACAAAGTTCCTGCAGCGGCGGGAGGATGCATGAACAACATAATGATGGGTGGCATCCACAGAGGCGCACCATGGGCCTTCTACGAGACCATCGGCACAGGTCTGGGAGGCAGAAAGGGAATGGATGGCATTGATGGGATCCACGCCAACATGACCAACACGATGAACACGCCGATAGAAGAGATCGAGAGAGCGCTTCCCGTACTAGTCAAGAAGTACGAACTGCGAGTGGACAGTTCTGGGGCCGGAGAGTTCAGGGGCGGATCCGGATTGGTTAGGGCTTTCCAGATGCTTGGCCAATCAACAACTGTTACTGTGCTCTCGGATAGGGAGAAACATGAGCCGTGGGGATTATTCGGAGGCAAAACCGGACGGGGAACACAAGTCATTCTACGTCATGGACGACGAGAAAGAAAATTGCCAACCAAATGCTCTTTAACATTGGAAAGGCAAGATGTCATCGAGATTAGGACCGCCGGAGGTGGCGGTTACGGGCCACTGAGGAAAAGGAGTCGTTCAAGCATCCGAGAAGACGTTGAGAATGGTATCCTAAGAAGGACCTATGTCAACAGAAACTACGGGATGGATTGATTAGTGAATGAGAGCCCCGTACCTTTGGCTCTAGCTGCGATTTGAGCGTCTTTTCATTCGTGAATAGACATATCCAATGTTCCCTAGCACTATGAATACCATCAATACGATCGTCGCTGCCGAAGATATTTCACCAGCAGTAAAGTGATAAAGAATTCCTAGGAGCACAACTATCAGTAGAGATATGTAGATTATTTTCCTATCGATCTGCTGTGGACCGGTTACGGGTTTTAAGAATTCTTCAGTTCCCATTTCATTTTCCTCCACCCCTAAGCAGGTTGGAACAGGCCTTAACGCATTACCCTTAATCATCAAAGCCAATCAGTTAAGGTTCCATCAAGATAGTTTGGCAATTCAGCAAAGTCGATAATCGACGGAATATGGCTCTCATAGCCATTTGTCAGCAATATTCGATATGCACGCTGGCAAATGGTACCGCTTTCCTTACCGACTGGCCCGCGACAGGTTAGCGATGTGTCTCGATTAGGCTTCTTTGGGTTTCTAGCGTTCAGTAGGTAATTGGTTGGCGTACTCTTTCTAGCCCACTTAATTGTGTTCGCATCTAAACCGAACTAGCCACGTTCCATTTGTTAGGCACAGTAAAGGCTATAGACACCGCTTCAGGCAATCGGCATCGGGACGATGATAAGGCGTTCGTCGTTGCATCGATCACCAAATCTACGTACCAATGGACCTGACAAGGTGATCGCCCTTTGCTGATGGAAGTGGTTGTAGGGTATGAGGATTAGACTACTTGCATCGGTGTTCCCACTTCTAGCTTGCATGAGATTGGTTGGCTTGCCCCATGCATTCGCTCATGAACATAGGATCGTAATAGTGGCTGACCAACAGGTTGACTTTATTGTTGGGTGGGCTCTGGAGCCAGCCTATGCTGATCAGCATAACTTCGTGGATTTGAGAGCTTCATTGACTAGAACAGGTGCACCGGTGGGTGGCCTTGAGAAGTTTCTCTAGGTCGAGGTCTCCACTGGCGGTAAGAAGATAGTTTTGAACTTAGAACGAGCGTTCGACAGGATGGGCGCTTATGTGGTAAACATCATTCCGACGGTTCCGGGAACCTATGCTTTTCGTATCTTTGGAAATGTTAACGGCACTTCCGTAAATGAGCGCTTCGAGGGCGGCGAAAAATCCTTTGATTGCGTAACCGATGTGGCTGACATACAATTTCCCGAAAAGACACTTTCCGGGAGAGCGGTTCAACTTGGTCTACAAGACCTACAGTCCAAGGTCTCCCAGTTACAAGACTCGCTCAAGTATGTCTATGTCATTGGCTTAAGCGGGATTATAATCGGCATAGCTGGCCTAATTGTGGGCGTCACCGCTGTCAGACGCGGGAAGAGAATACAGTGATTCTCAGTCAAAGGAAGAGTCTTCTAATCCTTCAACTAGCCATACTCTTCCTATTGAGCATCGGATTCATCAGTCCTGTATATGCCCACGCTAACTTGGTAAAGTCCGACCCACCGCCGAATAGTGTGCTGCAGACATCTCCCAGACAAATTACTCTGGTCTTCAGCGAACAGGTCGAGCCGAAATTCACTGAAGGATTGGTTTATGACTCGAATGGTAAGAGAGTAGATAATGGATATTCGATCGACACGAAAGATCCAACAATCATGGCAATATCGCTCCCTGACTTACCGTCGGGAGTGTACACGGTAGTTTGGAAAGCGGTTTCAGCAACAGATGGACATTTCACCAGTGGATCGTTTCCGTTCGGTGTTGGAAACGTCACATTAAACATCGAACCAAACCAGAGAAATAACCTGTGGTTCGTTTTTCCTTCGCCTGTCGAAGTTCTTGACCGCTGGCTAAACCTTCTTTCTGAGGTCTCATATTTCGGTGGGGTTGTTTATGTTCTAGCAGTTTGGATGCCTGCCAAGTCAAATGAATCATTGAAGGATGAGACTCGCCGAAAAATCATCTTTCGAGTCACCAGTTTTCTCGAGGCCAGTGCCTATGTTGCATTACTTGCAACCGTAGTGTCTCTAATGATACAAAGTGTGACAGCTGCTGGACTTACTTCCATGAATGAATTTCTGGTTTCTGCCGGTACAATACTTCTGTCTACACGTTTCGGTACGGTTTGGGCTCTGCGCGTCACGGCAATATGCGCTGCCATAATAATCTCAAGATCTCTTGTTACACGTCCATCTAAAGACTCTTGGGTCGTTGCTTTGGCAATAGGCTCGCTTCTCTTGTTGACTACGAGCTTGACCAGTCATAATGCGGCGTCAACCGCGTATGTACCTGTGATCAACCTCGTCTTTGATTGGCTGCATCTGACGGCGGTGGCTGTTTGGGTTGGGGGCCTCTTGCATTTCGCTTTGGCTCTTACTTGTAAAAATGAATTGAACCAGGAACGACGGTTGCTTCTCGAACTGATCAGACGATTCTCATCTCTGGCTGTTCTGAGCGTTGGAGTTATTGGATTGACTGGTCTCTATAGTCTACTGCTTGAGGTCGGCACAATCTCAGCACTTTTTTCGACGAGTTACGGAATACTTGTGCTAGCGAAAATACTGCTTTTCGCCCCAATGATTGTGTTGGGAGCTATAATTCAATTCAGAGTCTTCAATGGACTAACCCAAGGGAATAAGTCGCCCCTGCAAGATTCAGAGAGATGGCCTAGACGTTTCAGTTTATCGATGAGATCGGAAATCGCAATAGGCATGATCATTCTGATGATAGTGGGGGTGCTGACATCAATCGCTCCTGTGGCGCAAACAAGCACTGCAACATCAAACTACAGTCAGCAGTCAACAGTATTGAAGGGATCGTCAGAGGAGGGGGTCGATGTTACAATGAGAATTTTCCCACTGCAGGTTGGCAGTAACCAATTCCAAATGGCTTTCTCTGATTCGCGAGGGAATCCCATCACCGACATCACAGCTGTCAGTGTGAAGTTTAGGTATCTAGATCGTAATGTGGGACAAGCAAGTGCAGCAGCAACCAAGGTTGGCCCCAGTCAGTATTCGTTCGATGGAACTTACCTCAGTTCTCCTGGCAACTTGGAGTTGCAGGTATCAGCTCAAAGGTCCCGTGGTTATGACATAATAACCACTTTCAAGCTCGAGGTGCCTCCTCTTTCGACTAGATCCTCGGAACTTCGATCAACCTCCGCCTCGGAGGCATTAACTCAGATTGCTTTGATTACAGCAGGAATTGTATTAGCCATTGTCCCAATTGCTCTCGTACTCGGTCAGAAGCGTATGAAGAAGAGATTGAGGATCTCCTGAATGTCTGAAGGAATTCGTAACCAGCGTCTGCGTTAACTTTAGGGAGAGGCATTGTGCGAGTGTTCAGTTGGAACAAACTTGAAATACCAAAGAGAAGGACGAGGTTCGGATCTCTTTGTATTCGGGTAAGATTCTTGGTCTACTAGTTCTAGCGCTCTTGTTTGGATCCACTTTAGGCACTTATTCTGTGGTGAGTGCGGAGGTAACGTTATCTAAGATCGACCCACTTCTTGTAAGTTACATTACAGGTGAAACGGGCGTTCGTCTTCACGCTAATAGTGATTCGGCCTATGTTTTTGTGGCATTCAAGCCCGGGTATGCAATGTCCACAGTTAACGGGCTTTTGTCAAGCAAGTACCCTCTGGGTCGACCGACTGCTCCGCCCTTCGTTTATGGAGAAGTGAAGAGAAGCTCTCTACTGTCACTTGGAAGCCAACTTAGCGTCGCGCATGTCTTTCCCGATGTGCGACTCGGTTTCAACCGTATGACCCCCGATCCGGATGTTTATCAGCACGGGCTCGCGACCGACATGTATCGAGTAAGACAGATTATCGGCGCGGATCGTGTGAATCAACTTGGAGTTACTGGTAGGGGCGTCACGATCGCCATAGTTGATACCGGAACAGACTTCGTTATTCCAGACCTTCAGCAAGCAGTAGCTCGAGATTCTTCGGGGGAAGCGATTTCCTTTGACCCTGACGGACAGAGCTTTGTCATAACTAGCCTCATCGTTCATAAAGAGGGCAAGGTTCTGAAGACTTCGGGTTTGTCGGTTGACGTATGGAACGCTGCAAGCTATGTTGAAACTAGTACCGCGACTTCACCCGTAGAAACCATCAAGCTCCGCTTTGATTATGGAGCGCCCAGTGTTCTTTCCAAATCGGGGAATTATCACTTCGGGATACTCCAGGAAAGTATTCAGGATGTGATGTCCAGCGAGACCGTGACAATCGACTTTCCCGTCGTCGTGGTGGATTCTACGGTTCCCAACGTTTATGATACAGTCTTTGTTGACATGTCGACGGGTTACTACAATTTCCTTCAACAGTATGCGAGTAAATTGAATCGTGAGGCCTCACAATCCCTCGGCCTCCGTCTTCGTTGGCCTACACCAAACGCGTCTTGGAACGATCACAGTTTTGCGGATGAATCGCCGCGCAAAGTCGGCGGTACCGACTTCCTGCAGTTCGACGCTGGTGGAGATAATGTTCCAGACTTCAGCGCGGGAATGCTTGCGTTTGGAGTCGACTTGAGTGGAAGAACCGGCCGTTACTTTTCGCTCCTTCCCCCGATCGATCCCAATGGCAATTTCATTAACGTCTTCTTCGACTTTGAAAGCCACGGCACGAGCACAGCCTCCAACGCGGCCTCCCGTGGTTTACTAAAGCGTGACATCTACCATAATGGGACGCTGATCTCGCTACCCGGCGTTGCTCCAGAAGCGAAGGTGATGGGGGTAAAGGCGCTCTGGTTGGGCGAGGTAACTCTAGGATGGTATTACGCGGCCGGATTCGACTGGAACACAACTGATTCATCCTTCAAATATACCGGAAGACATCGCGCCGACATCATCAGTAACAGTTGGGGCGACTCCGATCCCATTTGGGACTTGGGCTCAACTTTCGGTGCAGACTATATGAGCCAACTCGCTGACGCATTCTCCATTCCGCACTACTTGGATCCCGCATATCCAGGAACGGTCATGCTAATGGCGGGAGGCAATGGGGGATTCGGATACGGAACAACCACGTCGCCGGCAGCTTCAACCCTTGCAATCACAGTGGGCGCATCAACAAGTTACGCATACCGCGCACAACCGAACTTCTCAATAAAACATGAGGTAGTTGGTAGTTACGACGAAGTCGTACCATGGAGCGCTCGTGGCCCCACATCCATAGGGGAACCGAAACCGGATATTGTAAACGTGGGAGCGTTCGGGTTCACAGATCAGTCATCCATCACAGGTTACGGTAACGGTACAAAAGCTTACACCGTTTTCGGAGGAACAAGCATGGCTACACCGGTGACTGCCGGAGCAATAGCACTCCTGATCCAAGAATATCGAGATACACACAGTGGAGCGACACCTCGACCAGACCTCGTCAAATCGATTCTTGCAAGCACTGCTAATGATCTCGATTATGATCCCTTTACTCAAGGTTCCGGGCGCGTTAACGTTTACTATGCGGCAGCGGCAGCAGCCGAAGGTAAAGACCCACGCTTTCCTCAGAGATTCTATGTGCAGTCGGATGCAACTTGGCAGTCTGCCCGAGCACTCATAAGGAGCTCATGGTCGTTGAACATGGAAGATTCGCTGCCTGAGGATTCTATGACCGCAGCAAATTGGTACGCAGGTATTGTAAGTCCTGGAAACTCCGCATCAGCATCTTTCAACCTCCAACATGCCGTTGCTCCGAAGGCTCAATCATACCAATTCCAGTTGCTGGGAACGAAATCTTATCGGAATTCGACCGCAAACAATGAAACTTGGGTCACATTGCCAAGAGCGGATATTCCGGAAAGCACAGATTTGATGAAGATAACGCTCCTCTATCGCTTTTCCGATTTCGCAAATTCATCCACCTGGTCTAATAAGAACCTGCTAATCGCTCAAATGTACGACGTTATTGCGAATGGCTCACTGAGAAGAATTAACAATGGTGCGCCAGAGAGCACGACTTCTGAACTAACCGTCAGCAGACCACTAAGCAAGTTCGCTGGCGTTCCCAGAGTGCGAATTCTCCTGCAAACAAACAAAGGACCAAGTATGGTATCTTTCGCTCTGGTGGTGCGATACTTTGGAAGGGTTTCCTGGAATTGGATCACGAACCTCGCGGTTGATGGAACTATCCTCACCGCGTCTCTGAACGTCCCGAACTCCACTGCACCAGGAGTCTACGACGGACTCATTGCGGTAAGAGATCAAGGTTCACTGAGTATCATACCCGTATCAGTGATGGTCCCGATAGTCGCACCAGGACGTTACCATGCGGATTCCAATCGTACCCCGTATGATAACTACGCCGTTTATGGTGCGTTTGACTGGGGTTGGCGATACGAGGCTGGTGACTGGCGCACATTTGCATTAGTGGTGCCAGAGGGCGTGCGTAAAGTGAGCTTGAGCTTCAAATGGTCCGACGCACACACGGACATACAAGCGCATCTAACGAGTCCTCTGGGCTATTTGGTGGCTTCCTCAGAGTACCCCACCTCGAAATACGTGGGGAGCGGCAAGTTCTACTGGAGCACAACAACTGGCAGATCACAGGAGGATATCTCTGCAGAAGATTTGGCTTCAGGTACCTACATGCTTGTTCTACACAACACTCTCTTCGGTGCAGATTCATTCGCAACTTATCCGGAGAATTTTACCGTAGACGTCAGTTTCCTCTGAGTGAACCGCTTTGAGACGGAACATCCTAATCGCAATCTGTCTACTGTTGATAGTGTTATTGTCAACGGCCACTGTATTCTGGTTAACTCAGCGCCAAGTACCGGATACCGTTGTACTGAAGTCCTACACTTCTCTTCCTAAAGCAGTTCAAAGCCTACTACGCGGAGACGTTGATCTTCTCCCAATTGATGAGTTCGATTTACAGACATTGAGATCTATCGAGAACAATTCACAAGTAAAGCTAGTTAGCATACCAAGTTACGATTTCACTTACATAGGATTGAACCTAAGGAACTGGCCTCTCAGCTATTCTCACTTTCGAAAAACCATGCTTTACGCACTTAATCGGACAGAATTGTTGACCAAAGCTCTAGGAAATTTCGGTGAAAGCCTGAATCCAGGTCTCTTTTCATCGGCTTACTCAACCTCAGGATGGAAAAGATACACCACGGACCAGTATCGCTACAACATTACGTCGGCGACTAGGCTTCTCGATAGTGACGGATTCAGCAAATCCTCTTACGGGCCTTTCCGAATCGACCCATCAAGCGGTGAACCTCTCAGAACCATGTTCATCCTGAGCCGACTTACTGAGCCCGATGAGGTGGCTACGGCGGACTTGTTTGCGAAGAACATGCAAAGGGTCGGTCTTCCCATCATAAGTCTACCAATGTCCGATATCGATTTCAGACAAGCCCTCAGGAACTATTCGTTTGACATATTCATCGACTCAAGCACCAATAACTTCGCTCCGACTTGGCTTTACACTCTATTTGAGAGCAAGAACGACATCTCACCCACACCGCTCGGAACGAATGTTGTAGGATACAGTAATCCAAGATTCGACAGTTACGTCAGCCAGGTCATGTCAACTAGTAATCAGAGTGAGCTTCAAAATGCCATGGAAAAATGTCAAGAAATTCTGTCTAGTGATCTTCCTATCCTTCCAGTGTTCTCGAAGAACATTCTTGTCGCAGCAAATGCTCGGCTTAATGTAATACCAGTGATTGGCAGCCTTGAAGACACGATCCGAAAAACCGCCATTAATATCACGCAGAGCCCAAAGTTCTCATCACCTCTGCGTATCGGTTTCGCACATGGTTTCCAAAGTCTAGATCCAACCACGACCTCGAACCAGGCCGACTGGATCGCACTCCGCCTCGTCACTGAGCCACTCCTTACCCTCGATGAGAAAGGCAAATTCAAGCCAGCCCTAGCAGAGTGGACGCAGAGCTTCCGCAGTATCACTCTGAGGATCCGACCAGGTGCCAAATTCGATACTGGTCAAAATATAACGGCAAATGACGTAGTGGCAACTCTGAATTGGTTAGTTCGGAACGTGAGACCATCATCTTCCATCTATCCTGCAATAAGAGAGATCGCTAGGATCGACCTAATCGACCCTTCGACTCTGAGAATCCTGTTGTCTTCTGCTAACAAGTTTGCAATCTACGCCTTCACCGACCTATTTGTGCTACCAGCGAGCAGAATCACTGCAAATCCTTTCACGCCCGACTTTCTAGCAAGTCAACTACTCGTTTCTTCTGGTCCCTTTACTTTACGCGAATTCACGCAAACACAGGGCGTGTACATGAAACTAAACGATCCATACTTTGGTAAACCAACTCAGAACATGGAGACCTTTGACGCTTTCAAGGACAGTGCATTTCTCGGTGCGCAGGTTTTTCAGGGAAGCCTAGTCGAGATTTCTTCGTCGCAAATGGTGATTGACGGCCAGCCTGTCGCGAATGCAAGCTACGTGGCATGCGTTTACGATCAAAACGATGTGCAAACCCAATGTACGAGAGGGATTTACAAAGGACAAGGAGCGTACTCGACTTCTTGGCGGGTTGATTCAAAATTCCATCTTGGAACGTACAGAGTGGAGAGCACGCTGTATTGGACATTACCGAACGGCAAATTCGTGGCTTTCAAAGAGACGGCAATGAGAATACGCCCTCTACCCCTTCTTCAGATCCTGATCGGTATAGCATTAATTGGGGGCGTCATTGCGATAGCACTTACGAGACGACAACGAAAGCCTCGTCGTCGTAGAGTCAAAAGAAGGGTTTCGAGACGGACAAGTCGTAGAGCGAGTCGATAGCCCCATCCTAATCAGAGGCCGAAGCGGGCTATGATCCGCAGGCAACGCATCATCAGTGCGCCGGCATGGGAAGAACGACTTCAGGCCATAAATTTCGCTTTTCAGAAGCTACTGTTTGTCGTATTCCATTACTAGCGGTTCTATCACAGTCAGTTCGATATTTGCATTTCGAAGCAACTTTCGGCTCTCTTCGGCTGCGTGGTATTTCCTTCTGGCAACGACCCTTCTTATCCCTGCTCCGACAATCAGCATGGCGCATGCATGGCAAGGTTCGAATCTCGTGTACAAAGTTGCTCCCTCCACGGGTATGCCAAACTTAGCTGCTTGAACCAAGGCGTTAGCTTCTGCGTGTATCGTTCTGACACAATGCTGGCTTATGTTGTCGTCCTCATCAACAACTCGTCTCATCAAGTGTCCAACATCATCACAGTGTGGCTGTCCCGGGGGCGATCCCGCGTATCCGGTCGACAGAATCCTCTTATCCTTGACGACCACTGCTCCAGCTTTGCCTCTGTCACATGTTGATCTCTCCGAAACAGTATCTACGACTTTTAGAAAGTACTCGTCCCAACTCGGTCTTGACATGGTAAGTCATCAGCGGTGGAGGGAATTTAAGCAATAGAAAAAGTCGGTTTTGCATGCAACATCAATCCAATTTTCCAGAGGCCTACCTTAGTCCGCATGTGTATCGCTGAGTACCCGGCTAGATCGATGCGTAAGAATCCATAGAATAATGAGAGCGCTGGAACGATTACTGCGGAAGTATGATGCCCATGTAACACGTATCATGGGCTGTTTACTCTTACTTTGTATAGAATTGTGAGTCTTTTACAATTTATCACTTCTACTAAGTTTAGGCCTATATACTATAGTCTAAACCGTTAATTTTCGGAAGCATGCACGATCTGTGTGATGCCCCGTGCCACTTGGAATTCCGCGGTCCATGGAGCAGGAACATGAAGAACTTCACGAAGAATTGCGGAAACTCACGAAAATGCCCGGAGAGGTTGGCAAAGCAGCGAAACTGGTTGCAGAGGTCCTTCACCCGCACTTTGAACGCGAGAACGAATTAGCCCTCCCAGTCATTGGAATAACAAGGGAACTCGCAGAGGACAAGGTGTCCGCTGATTTTCCCAAAGCAATGGAACTCTCTCAGAAGTTCAAAGCCGAGTACCAGAAGATGCTCCAGGAACATGCAGAGATAGTGAAGGCGCTGGATCAACTTGAGAGAGCGGGTAAGAAGGCCAAAAAGCAGACAGCGATCCATTTTGTGCAGAAATTGAAGCTGCACGCAAAAACGGAAGAAAATCTCACATATCCTGCAGTACTGATGGCAGCGAAGTTGCTACAAGCACCTCGAGCTTGAGCTCTGGATCAGTTAGAGGAGCCTAGGAGGAAGGAACATGGAATCACGAAAGAAGAATTCTGCGCCCATGGAACCTGAACAAGTAGCGAGGGTCTTGTATCGGGAAAGCGCGGTACAGCAGCAGCGTTTGAGAGACCTTGAAGATGCCCTTATGTGGCAAAATTACGAGAGAGTAGGCGAGCTGGTAAGTTCGCTCGATGTCGGTTTAAGCCAGTTACTTGACGAGGATGGTCAGGTGGTCGAGCTTCGAGTGAAGCCGCATAGTAAGATGAGTGGCAGTCAATAGTCTGCAGACAATGTATTACCGACATACGTGAAGACGCAAGACTAATTCGCTCCTGAAGTTAGTGTACTCTTAGTACTAATCGTACTATAAGGCCTTCACAGTGAGTCATGAGTCACGTCGATGATCTAATGATCGAACTACTGTCACACGTTTCGGTTACCAACGAGACTAGATTTAGGTTACATTCGATTCATTGCTCAGAACAGCCAAGTCAAGTGAACACCATGGTCGAGGTGGGTGCTGCGGGTTGTGTGATAGATCGAAGTCGCAAACGAATCTTCATTTCAGGAATCCGACTTGTCAACTGCAGGAAAGAGGCCATTCTAGTGAAGCGCGCGTGATTTCAGCGGACCCATGTGATCATGTGCGCGTCTTCCATCACACCATGGGTAAAGTGGTGTTGAAGTGCTTGTATTGTCCGATGACGAAGGAAAGATGGCAGATGCTCATCCGCAGCGCCCAATGACGAAATGAAAACAATGTCTCAAGAAGTAGGTGGAGGTCGCACGATCGCTTTCTGAACTAGTTTGATGGCTCTGGGTCCAATTGTCTCAATCAGAATCACATTGTTGATCAAAGCTGTGACCGCGCTAGGCAAGCCGGTAATCATCGTCGCCCATATTGGGATGCCATAGAATAAGGCAACCCAAGAGTTCTGAAGAAATTCACTTAGGATCGTCAATAGTGCAGCGCAGAGACCCAGCGTCAACGAACCGGGATGGCTGACATATCTGCGAATGAGCCCGGCGCCAACACCAAAGAGGCCTATGATTGCTGCTATGAAAGGGGTCCAGGCACCCGGGATCATACCTAGGTCGGAGATAATTATGATCAAGGCCCCAGTCAAGAAACCCACGGCAGGCCCAAAGACAAAACCGCTGATGAACGTCAAGGTCTCCGTCAATCCAACCTTAATCAGGATGCCAAATATCGGGCTCGGCATTTCGAGCGCCAGTGTACCCAAGACGATTCGTGTTGCCGCACCAATAGCGATAAAAGCCGACATAAAGCAGATTTCTCGTGAACTGATATGATGGAAGAGTTGCATGATAGACCTGGATGGATTATCCAACCGTGTAATAAAACGAGTGGTGTATAGAGTGGTTGCTGGAAGAATCCGTCAAGGCGAAAGGAAAACCCCCTCGCTCCAAGTGTACTTGGAAAAGAAAGGTGTGCAACTTGACGACATGGTTGAAGCGGCCTTGGAACTCTTCATTCCTCATCCAGGTGTGGAGGACAAGGCGAAGGCTACCAGAATCATCAAAGAAGAGTTCAAGGACGCTTTGTCCGATGTGAATGTCTCAACCCTTGTGGTTGCCTGTTATCAAGCAGAGGAAGACGCAAAGAAGGGCCGGATTCCCGGTTTAACTCGTGAAAGATTCATGGGTCGTCCAGGTCTTGTGGCGGATGAACTCCTGGGGATGGCGATTGCGAACTACATTGCGGGAGCGAGAGGGATCTTCGAATTTGTGCGGTTCGATCAAAACAAACCCGGGATTCTCAAGAAATTGGGACCCATCACGAACGACGCGATAGGCGGCCTGATCGCCGGCTGTTCCTCGAACATGTACACGCGTGCGACAAGAGAAAGCGAGATGCATTAGTTGAAAGTGATTCGCGGCCTAAGGAACATCGTCGCCTTCCTGACAGTTCTCCCTGTCGGGATGGATGATGACGGTCTCTATCAGGCTGCGAGTTACATGCCCGCGTTCCCCATGATTGGGGCACTCATAGGCTTCGCCTGCGGAGCTTTCGTGTGGGTACTGGAATCATTACTTCCGACCCTAATCGTCGGAATTCTTGGTCTCGGGTTCCTCCTTCTTCTTACCGGTGTCCATCATACTGATGGTCTGCTGGACTTCGGCGACGCAGTAATGTTTCACGGATCGCGAGAAGAAAAACTGAGAATCATGTGGGATCCGCAGACAGGAGCTGGCGGCTTTAGCCTAGGGTTCATCGTGCTGGCAACGACCGCGCTGGGCATTGCTGCAATTGACAGAAGTATTGTGATTCAAAGCCTGATCGCCTCAGAGGCAGCGGCCAAATTCGCCATGGTTTTTCAGGCTACAATGGGCCGATCTGCTCACAAGGGACTGAACACTCCTTTCGTTAAGGTCATGCATGGGAAGTCAAGGTGGATCCGTTTTGGAGTAGCATCGACACTTCAGCTTGCGATATCAGTCGCCGTGCTACAGATTGTCGGGGTCGCGCTCACGGTTTCAGGGGTGGTCGTTGCGGCAGCTATGTTGGTCATTTCAATGCGCAGTCTTGGGGGAGTTACAGGTGATGTCATAGGAGCAACCAATGACTTGACGAGGTTGGTCTCGCTTCTCTTGATTACGGTGAGCGCAAGGTGGGCATAGTCGCTCTAGTAATGGCGGGCGGAAAGGCCACGAGAATGAATTCGGAAGTAGAGAAGCCACTGCTCGATGTGGGAGGGAAACCTATGATACAGCGCGTGCTTGAAACATTGTGTGATTCTGCGGATGTTGACCGCATACTCACAGCAGTGACTAAGAACACTCCTCAAACCACACGAATTGCAGGCGAACTGAGGTGTGATGTCGTTTTAACGCCTGGGAACGGATACGAGTCCGATATGAAGTACGCGATCAAAGAGCGCCACTTAGATGATACGCTGGTTGTCTCAGCAGATCTCCCATTCATCACAACCGAGATCATGAACCGCGCGATCAGGGCATACCATTCTTCAGGGAGACCTGCGTTATCCGTCATGACACTGGTCGAGACATACACAAGGTTGGGTTCCCAACCACAATACGTGTTCGAGATCGGTGGGCGACGCCTAGTGCCGATCGGAGTGAACATTATCGACGGTTCGAGAATTGATGAACCGGAGCTTGAAGAAGAAGTACTCGTCGTAGAGTCGGAGGAACTCGCTCTAAACGTAAACACTCCTCGGGATCTAGAGCTTGCCCGAGAACGCTACGAAATGGCGGAGACTGCGCCTGATGATGGCCGACCGAAATAAGAATGCACCGAAGCGAGTACCGCTCGCATACAGAGTGGCTCGGATCTCGGTTCTTTCAACCCTATCTGTTGTCGGGTCCTTCATTCACCTTCCCGGGCCGATACCGTCAGTTGCACTTGACTCATGGCCTGGTTTCTTCGCGGCGTTGTTTTTTGGGGCATTTGATGGCGGCCTAGTGAGCGGGCTTGGGCATATGGCAACATCAATAGTTAACGGGTTCCCGCTGGGGATACTTCATCTTCCCATAGCCTTAGGATTAGGTTTTGCCGGATGGGCGATCGGAATCATTAATCGAGTCAACCAGAGGTGGGGCTTCATCGTCGCCTTGGGTGTGGGAGTGGGGATTAACACTGGCTTGGTGATCGTCGCTGTGCCCGCGCTCGGATGGCCGGCAACCATCGGTTTCATTCCATTCCTCTTCACCGCGGCCTGCGTCAACGCGTTAGTGGCCAGTCTCGCATACTCGGCCGTAAGAGGAAAACTCAAGATATGAAGCAGATCTCACACCTCAAGCCCATCAAGACGCGCAGAGACGTTCTCCTCTTCAGGATGAATGCAAAGCTAGTTTTGGTCGTAAGTTGCGATTCAGCTGGCGGGATAGGCCCAAAACCTCTCGACCTAGTAAGAGTGGACGCGGAAGTTCTGGGTAAATTCACGGCGAGAGTGGCGCTCATGGAGGCGCTCTCAGTTGGAGCCGCGCCCACTTGTTTGACAGCAACGCTTAGTGTTGAACGTGAACCCGCCGGAATCGGGGTTATGAAAGGGATTAAGAGTGAACTTAGGTTTGCGCGGCTAAGCCTGAGAACCCCGATTCTTGACAGTAGTGAGAAGAATGTCGCTGTCAATCAGACAGGGGTAGGCGTGACTGTAGTAGGGACGGTTTCTCCGCTGTCCCTGAGAGTCGGAAGAAGTAAGCGCGGAGATAGAATAATCGCAATAGGCACTCCGCATGTGGGAGTCGAAGTCCTTCGAGGTGAGAGAGAGGGAAGGATCGCGGACACAAGAGATGTTCAAGCGCTCGCCAAGATGTCCTTTGTACACGAGATCATTCCAGTCGGATCTCAAGGGGTAATGAAAGAAGCTCAGACCATCGCGCAGGATTCACGTCTTCGCTTTATGCCAGATGAAAATGCCAATATAGACCTAGTGAAATCCGTTGGCCCTTCAACAGTAATCCTTTGCGCTGTTCCAGGATCAAATGCGGGGACTCTCTCAAGAGCGATTAGAAAACCGATCAATATCGTTGGGTCCCTAGAATGATCTGGCTGACTTGAATCTGACGAGTATTTGAGAGACATAGTCGGTAATGAATCAAAAGACATTAAACTTCTTTCGGGTGAAGCAATGGTTCACTCGGAGATGTCTCGCTTGAAAGAGATGAAAGTCGTGCAGTTCGGTCTCGGGCCAATTGGGGCCGGACTCGTGAAATACGCTCTCCAAAAGGAAGGAATGAAGTTTGTGGGTGCCGTGGATATTGACAAGGAAAAAGTTGGAAAGGATCTTGGAGAGTTGACGGTTGGCAAGAAGCTCGGTGTGCCGGTAACAGATGATGCTGCTGGTCTCCTCAGACGAACCAAACCTGACATTGTGCTACATTGCACCGGTTCGTATCTGAAAAATGTCAGACCTCAGTTGCTGAAGATCATTGACTCCGGTGCGGATATTATCTCAACTTGCGAGGAGCTATCCTATCCATTCCTGAAGAGTCCGAAGATTGCCAAGGAAATCGACGCGCGAGCGCGCAAGAAACGAGTTACCGTGCTGGCGACTGGCGTGAACCCAGGGTTTGTGATGGATACGCTCGTAATAACCGCTACCACGGTTTGCCAGGACGTGAAGAAGATCACGTCAATGAGAATCCAAGATGCATCCATCCGCAGGCTTCCATTTCAGAAAAAGATTGGTGCCGGTTTAACTCAGGACGAGTTTAGAGCGAAAGTCGCTGACGGCACAATCAAGCATGTTGGCTTTGCGGAGTCAATTGCCATGATTGCCTCTGCTCTGGGCTGGAAACTGGATCGGATAGAGGAGAAGGTTGAGCCGAAGATTGCCGACGCCCCGGTTGCCAGTGAGTACATACGAGTCGAACCCGGGCAAGTGGCTGGCGTGGATCAGACCGCTTGGGGTATCCGCAATGGTGAGCAAGTGATAACGCTTAACCTTCAAGCGTATCTGGGCTGTCCCGACCCACGAGAGTCAATTGTAATAGAGGGTCAACCCCCTGTTGACTTAACGATCAGAGGGGGCATTCACGGCGACATAGCGACTGCAGCGGTTGCAGTGAACTGCATCCCTCGAGTGATAAGTGCTAAGCCAGGGCTTGCAACAATGAAAGACCTACCAGTGCCATCAACATGGTTGGGAGATCTTAGACAATTCGTTAAGAAGAGTTGATCAGCCCATACGTGCGAATCTCTCCGCAACCGCGATCAATTTCACGATGTCTTCAGAGTTGTGGGCTGTGGATATGCAGCCGTGAAGAGTGTGCGGCGTCAGCATGAAGACCCCGTTATCTAGAAGCGTTCTGTGAAATCGTTGGGCTAGCTTCACGTCGTTCCTGGCGACGTCCCGCATACTCTTAATCGGCTGCTTATTGAAGTGGCAACCGAAGGTCGAGCCAACCCCGGTGATCTGAACATCAATTCCTGCTCGTCCAAAGGCCTGACGCAAGCCCTCCCTTGCCTTTTGACCCAACCGTTCCAGTTCTGGATATGGATTAGTTCGCATCAACTCCTCCAAGGTAGCGACTCCCGCGGCCATAGACAATGCGTTTCCAATCCCCGTTCCACCAATGAATGACAGCTCTTCCCCTTGGTATTTGGTCTGATCCAAATGTTCCATTATATCCTTTCGTCCTGCGATGGCGCCAATCGGCAATGCTCCTCCAAGAATCTTCCCGAGAACGGTAATGTCTGGAAGGACTCCGTAGAATTGCTGAGCACCACCGAGTCCCAGCCTATAACCAGTAACCACCTCGTCAAATATGAGCAGCGCACCTGACTCATCGCAGACTTCTCGCAGTCCCTGTAGGAAATCCTTCTCGGCAGGGATCATTCCACCTCCACCCATCACCGGTTCAACGAGCACACAGGCCAGCTGATGGTCGCGAATCTTCTTTCGTGCTCCGTCAAGGTCATTGTACGGCAATACTATCGTATGCCTAGCATTATCTGCGGGTAAGCCGCCGGACTGAGGCCCGTCGAAAGGAGGGTGAACGGCCACGTGCAAGGCATCATACCCACCATGCCAATTCCCCTCGAATTTCCCGATCTTCTCTCTCTTGGTGTACGTGCGTGCTAGCCTCACTGCGTACATGTTAGCGTCGGTTCCGGAATTGGTAAACCGAACCATGCGAGCGCTTGGGACCGTCTTCGCAACCAGCTCGGCGAGTTTGATCTCCCGTTCATGTGGAACTCCAAAATGATATCCGTTCGGAATCTGCTCTTTCAGTGCCTCAACCACCTTCGGATGGCTGTGGCCGAGTATCAGAGCGAAGTGCGTACACCAATAGTCGATAAACTCGTTACCGTCCGCGTCGAATATCCGACTTCCCTTAGCTCTACTAGCCTGGAACGGGTAGGGTTCGAAGTATCTGATCTGATACGCTGTTCCTCCAGGTAAGACTGACTTGGCGGATTCATAGAGCTGCTTAGATCGGGTTGTGTGCGATTCGTAGTCTGGATTAGGCATGGCGCATTCCTCCTCAAAGGTGATCGCAGGTACTGCGCTCACCCTTTTCTAGATTTCCATGTGTTTCAAGATTCGGAGAGCTGATCTCAGCATTGATTTGACGTAGTCATCTTAGCGAGTATTGAAAAACTTGTTCGGTGATGATTACGGTTCAAATCAAAGAGGAAGGAGAGCATCAAGACGTACAAGCGAGAGTCGTTGTCGAAGATGGAATCTGCGATCAAGGTTGTCCGAATGGTATCCTCTATATTTCGCCGCCCGATGTAAGCAACGCTGGTGCAGGAACAATTGCGAGAGTTTCCGGCAAGCACTAGGGATCCTGTGAAGTTGTAATGCACGTCATAGTCATCGGAGCCGGGATAATTGGTATGTTCTTGGCCTATTACCTGACGAGAGATGGCCACACCGTAACCTTAGTCGACAAGGGTTCGACCACTGAGAAGACGTCCGTTTACAATGGCGGACTCATAACGCCATCCTCGGTACCCGCTCCCTCCCTTAGTCTGGCGCGCCTAGTCTCTGCAAGCATAAGGCAAGTTGGTCCGATATACATCTCGCCTAGGCAATTTCTCAAGAACATGAGCTGGTTCCTACCTGTCCTAAGAGAAGGGATAGAGGGCTTGGGAGAGGTGATGATGGACCTAGGCGTCAGAAGTCTCAAGCTGTACCAGGATTTCTTGAGAGAGGAGTCGATCAATGCAGATCTCACAAAAGGAATGATCACACTGTACACAAACGCTGAGCATGCAGAGGAAGCTGCACGCACGCTCAAAGGCCGATTCATAGACAGATCGGAGACTTACGGAATTGGTTTCAAAGAGTTTGAAGGCGGAGTACTGTTTGAAGATGAATTGTCAATAAACCCCGTAAAGCTTCACAATGAGCTAAGGAGGAAACTCGCAGAAATGGGTGTAAGAATCGTCCTCTCAAACGCGCGGTTGCAGAGCAATCGACCAAGAATCCGCTTGACGTTGGGCACTGGTGAAGAACTGGTCGGTGATGAATACGTGATCGCAGCAGGTGCGCGGACAAGCGAATTGTGCAAGCCGCTCGGTTATGACCCGCACATCATACCTGCAAGGGGGCTCGCAACGATTTTCGATACGGGCGGTGCCAGAATAACCGAACGCCCAGCAATCTTCGAGGACTACGGAATTGTAGCTGTCCAGCACAATCCAACCTGTTTCAGGCTCTCAAGCTTTTTCGATATCGTGGGCTTCAGAGACAACATACGTGAGTCTAGGAAGAGATGGCTTCTTGACGTTGCGCGCGAACATCTAGCAAACTACAGCAGGCTAAGATTCGTCGAGGAGGGTGTAGGCTATAGGCCATGCACCCCAGACCACCTCCCCCTCATGGGAAAGGTTCCAGGTTATGACAACCTCTATATCGCATCCGGTCATTGCCGACTCGGAATAACCCTCGCCCCCGCGACCGGTCAGATCATGAGTTCACTCATAAGTGGCATAGGGCCTTCGAACGTGAAGTTGGAGAATTTCGACCCGTCAAGGTTCAGGAGCTGAATTCTCATTTCCGGGTAAGCGCCGCGTTTGGTATCCGAGTCACGTTCTCTCAAGAGGAGCCTAAGGTTAGAGAGGGCGTTTTCATGTACGTTAGTTCCGTTCTGGGAAGCGGGATCCCTGTCACACGCGCTATAGCCGCGAACATAGCCGGTGTGAGTCTTAGAAAACTGCACCGCCCCAAGGAGACATCAAGATGAGATTTCGTATTCATGTTTTGACCGCAGCCTCGAAACGTGCATCACAAAATGACCCAACAGGGTGCGTGCCGCGACCCCCCCGGGGGGGGGGTAGTTTATTGGCCAAAAGTGTTACGCGGATGGGCTGGAGTGTATTACGATGGCTTATGTGGCTCTAAGCTTGCCAAGTTGGCGGCTCCTGGCGTGGGCAGTACTAGCAGTGGGCGCGCGCACACTAAGAACTAGCGAATTACTGGATCAGTTTGTGTCGCCCGCACTAAGGGTCCGCGCGCGTCCAGTCGCCTCTAAGCCAAGCCTTTCTGATTCGGCCTTCGGGTCATTAATTTTAGGGCTCCGACGACCTGATGGGTATGTTTTGTTACGTCGACTTTCGGAAAGATTTTGACGACTCTACCCGTCCGATCTATGATGAATGTGACTCTCTCAGCGCGCTCCCCGTCTTCGCTAATCACGCCGTATGCCTTTGCAATCTTCTTTTCTTCGTCACTGATTAAGGGGAACGTTATCTGATGTTTCTGTGAGAACTGTCTGTGTGATTCGATACTGTCTAGGCTCACGCCAATTACCTCGGTCCACATGGCTCTTATTGACTGTAGGTTATCTCTGAAGTTGCAGGCTTCGATCGTGCAGTCTTCGGTGTCGTCCTTAGGGTAGAAGTAGAGAACAACATTCTTCCTGCCCAAGAAATCATTCAATCGCAGCTTTGTTCCATCGGATGCGGTTCCCTCAAAGTCAGGAGCCAAGTCGCCCACTTTCACACGTGTCTCCACGCCTATGCGCCTTCCCGGTTTCACTTTGTTTAGCGTAGTTTATCAACGGCTCCCTTGAGCCTAGTGTCGCCATTGAATCAGTCCATATTGTTGCTTGAGAAAACTCGACGAGTTATAATGTTTAGCTGCTCTCATATGATATGAAGCCCTTTCGTATGGATAATGTTGATCTACATTAGTACAGGCAATCGAACTTATCCAAGCCAGAACAGGAAGACTGGCACGCTGTCAACAGCGGGAAAGCGATGAAGGCCACCTCGAAAATCTGATTCTTAGGGCCTGAGCTACAATCCATCTCCACTAAATGGTCAGTCTGTCCAGTCTGAGGATTCCGCACAAAGATCGGTTCAAATTCGGTTTCCCCCACGACTAGAACCACGCACACAAAATTGCATTTGCTCGCTCGCCGCCAAGATTTGCTGCGAGCGAAGAATGGGTCTTATCGGGCAATCATTTTGGGCGTGCGTGGTGGAAATGCAATGCGGGATAGAAGCGGTTCATTTTTGCTTACGAACCCGCGCGATAGCTACGCTGAATTCCGACATCGAATTCAACGGCCCCGCGAGAGCGTCAGTTGCACGCTCTCGAAGACCGATGTCGAGTAGTCTGGGAATGAACCGGTGGGGAAACTGCTGAAATAGATTCGCGGCGCCGAACCAGCTATGGTTGGGTCTCCGTTTTCGCCTAGGAGGGTCGGGTAATACAGTGTGCGGCCTGCCTCGTGGTATGGAGCGCCGATCGGTCCGGACCAATGGATCAGATCGTTTGAGGCTCGCAGCTTGATGCCCGCGCTGGACTGGTAGACGGCTAGGTACACATCGAAGCTGCTGTCGTAGATCACTTCAGCACCTCCAGGCTCGTCTGTCCAAAGAGGAGCGTACTTGCCAGCAGTCCCAGACAGGTCGGGTGTGTCGCTGGTGGCGGGCTGGGTCCAGGGGTTTGGCGAGGCTCCATCGTACTTGTGAAACATCTGCGCCACCTTGTGCGGGTCACCGGAGAGCGCGGCCGCGATCACGTCGGCGTACGGTGCACGAGCGACGCCCATGCAGATCTCAGTAGCGCACACGCCGGGCAACCCTGGCGAGAGGTCGGTGTAGAAGAGATAGAAGTAGGCACCGCTAGGGTCTGCGGGTGGATTGTCGAGGTGCTTGCCGTTCGCATCAGCGACGACCAACGAGCCGTAGCCGACCGCCATGTTCTTGCCGCCGCCGGTGAAGACTGACATCGGCTGGCTCGGCTGGAGGATCTGTCCCACGACCTTGAAGGTCTTCCCGTCATCGGTTGACACCGCCAACCCAAGCGATGAGTAGAAACAGTCCACCTTAGAGCCAGAGCCACCAGCAACGTTGCACTTGTGATCCGAAGTCGACGGATTCTGCCACCAGACCTCGCCGTGGAAGGACATCAGCCACCCCTTGTTGCCTCTACCCTCGAAGCGCACGACTTGACCGCCGCCCGCATAGTCCGCGTCGAAGACCCAGCCCGCCGGGCCATCTCCGCGACCAAACAATCTCTTACAGCCATTGCTTCCGGTCACATGATCAAGCGTGCCCGCGAACGTGAATGCGCCCTTGACGTTCGGGGTTCCTGCGCACGAACGCGTGGAGCCGGCGGTGCCGTAGAACGTGTAGCTCGCGCCGCCCGCTGGGATTGCGCCGAACTGACCGTCTGAGGGGCCGAAGGAGAAGCCATAGCTCTGGAGCTCGGTGTGCGTCGCGAAGGTGACGGGCGAGCCGAACACGTAGCTGATATTCGGAGCGGTAGCCGTTGCTTGCGCCTCAGATGTTGCCGAAACGTAGCTCGGGATAAGAACCAAGACCAGTATGAACAGTACCAATGACCAACGTATCCTATTTACCACAGGATTAACCAAACCGAACAACACCGAGAGCACGTCGCCTACGGATACCTGAATTTAAGTGGAACATTGAACAAATCAAGCAAGTGAATTCGGGCTATCTATTCGACGATCCCATGGCCCACACACACAACAACGAGACAACAGAACACGAACCATCATTTTTTGTGTGGTGGTGGGTAGCATGGTGCGCACTACCACCATTGACTTGTTCAGTTTCCGATAGGCTCCCAGTTCTTCTGGAGAGAAGGTCGTGAACACGTGTGGGAACGATCAGGTCATGTGTGTACGAGCTTTCTCAAGGAGGCCTTGTACTCTGACTAGGCTGCGAACAGTCCATTTGCCGCCGACCGCTTTTGAGATGTGCTCTGAGATAGCTGCCCAACCGCCAGCATGATCATCCTTATCCGAGACTTCAGAACCTGTGAGTTGGTCTTTCCTGTATATCCCCACAGAGAACCCGTTGATTCGAAAGAAGACCGCACGTGGCGTGGATTGTGGATTCATCGTGATTGGTTTACCTTTCACCTCGAACGCGATACCCTTAGTCCAACGAGTTCCAGTTTCAAAGGGTAGACTCTCCGCTTTCTCTGCAACCAAAAGACATCGTTCAACTTCATCAATTCTCAGAACTGCACAAGATACCCCCAGAGCCAGTGACAGTTCTTCGCGTATCTCTGAACGATTAGTCTTCGGTGTTTGCACAACAACGTTACCTGTCGAATGGTGCCAATCGATTACTCTCGTCGGAGTTCTCAGGAAAGTGAGTCGCCGATTGATCTCAGTAATATAATCTTTCATTCTCTTGCTTCGAGATGAAAAACTACCCAGACCATCAACGAAAACCAACCAAATTGCCAAGAATCAAGAAACTCCCATCCGCAATCGATGTACTATGATTCAATCGCACAATATGAAATTGGCTTTGATTCTCGAACCTGACTATTCGAGACAGATCAAGCGCATCATTTCTTGGTGGTGGGTAGCATGGTGCGCACACACACAAAATAACGACGGTTAGTAGTCTGTGGTTGTGTGTGTGGTATAGCTGGTGCGAGCATCGTAATTTGAACCGGTCAGTTATCCATGTATTGTTTACGTAGGTCACCTTTCTCTTTAGCCTTGAACTGTCAAACATTTTTCATGGATCATTGCCGGTTGCTGGCTGTGGAGGTCAGTTGCTAGCGTGATAACGCAGAAACTCACAAGATTTTCTTTAGGGCTCGAATGTTGAACGCTGTATTAGCACAGCCATTCTTGATTAACGGCACATTTTGACCTGGTAATCCTGTCTTCGCTAACACTCTTTCGGCGAGTTTTATTTCCTCGCCGCAGGCAACCCCCACAAGTGCCTCGTAACAGCCTTTTTGCAGAATCTGATGGATACATGACCCACCCGGCAGAACATAAACATCGTACCCTCTCTCCTCCCCAGCCAGTGTCGCTTGATTTACTAAGCAGTCGGGTGAACAGTGAGAGCAACTGTATGATGGAATGTTATGATCGAAGACGGCTTTACACCGATTGTCCATATACTTCCTTGAGCAGTGAGGAAGCAGTAGCACTCGCCTGGAAGTTCTTACGAATCTTTCCCGGTTGTTGAAATTCTCCATCTGGATTTCAATCAAGTCCTCGAGAAGCATCAGAGCCTGAGTGACATCTAACCCTGTGATTTGCTGAACTCTACACCTTTCAAGAAGACGCAGAGCTGCGTCGCCAATTCTTCTGTGCACCTTTCTCTTGTACGCCGCCTCCGCAACTCCTCTGAAGAACGATCTTGATACCTTCGTCAGGTCGAAGCTGAATTGGTAAGGCATGAGCCCAGTATAAGCGCTAGGAGTAATAAGCCCCTTATCGCTTCCCGCCTCCGGCTCAGACAAGACCTAGGTTGCAATCTTGGTCCGGTTCTTGGTTGTGTGTGTGCGCACCAGTACTCATGGTGCGAGCATTGGAATTTGAACCGGCCATTTTGGCGCGTATGCGATTGATATTACAGGAACGAAGTTAGGGGAGGTGAAAGAATCCCCTGAATCATCTCCGCTGCCGAGCTACTCTCAGCATTCGTATCCTACGAGTCCGATCCTCGTTACCTTGCCTATGGTTTGCTATCGAAGAAGTTCTCTCGCGGGTACTAGAGCGGTCACCTCAAAACTTCTTATGTATGGGGAGAATTGCTCAGCGAATTTCATCACCGTCATCGCATTATCTGCCTCGACTATTTGTAGAGATTTGGAACCCCAGAAATATTCTTCAACATGTTTCAGTCCATCTGGAATAACCACTTTGCCCTCCACGTTAAGTTTCCTTACCTCAGAGATGAAATTCCTTTCCGGAATACAATCCCAGTGAATCCCAAACAGCACAGTTCTTACCTCCTCCTTTCTTCTTGTACATCTCCCAACCTCCCACCTCACAGCTCAGGTTCCACCAGAAGCCGACGCGAGCAGTTTTCGGTGTACCTGCTAGTTGATCGGCGAGTATGAGAATTAACATTTGTCCAGCATCACTTCTCGGCTACAGGTAGAATCGTTTTTCGTGTGTGTAGGTGTGTGGGTATAATGGTGCGCACCCCCCAAAGACTAAGCTCTCTCGTAAGATTTCCAGTTAAAACGCCTGCATCTCTTAACAGTGTAAGATGGGCTAGAATAGAAGCCAAACAATCCAGTGAGAGCCGCAGCAAGTCTATCGCTTCCATCGGTCTCTTCAACATATTCTGGGCATCCCTTGCATTCATAAGGGAAATCCCGGGAACATGATGCGAGTCTGCTCATAACTCAACCCATCAGAGAAATTCAACCAATCTCTATAGCCTCGGCTAACATACGATGATTATCGATTCAGAGGATTGAACTTTTCGGAATTTGCATTCTTGCAGTCGAAGTCTAGTAGTGCACCACGAGACCGCACCAGACCGAAACTATGATTTGAACCGTTCATTCTGTAATTTTGTGTGTGCGCGCGCACCTGCATACCCGACGACGAAAAAACGATGATTCGTGTTTTGTGGGTTGTGGTTTTGTTGCGTGTGGTAGCGTTGTGTGTGAGTATACTAATGCTCACGCACAGTGAGTACGCTTCCAGTGCTGTCCAGCTACTTGCGCGAATGAAACGGGAAATTGAAAAATGATCAAGCCTGTCTTGGTGAGAGGAGTATACTAATGCCTGATTAGGAGTTACTGATTGGCGTCTTCTATGTCCGAGGCATATCCATATTCGACTAGTAGAATAAATCATCGCCTTCTCGTTGTCGGTCAGGTATAACTTCATGTGGAATCTTGTCACCGTTGCCGTTGAAAACTGTGATGTCATTGTAGGACTGGAAAGGGTAGGCTGTGATTACCAGTACTCTACCATAGAAGTGGTTCAGGTCCTGGGTTGACGGCTGGAGGACGCCGGAGGGATGCGAATGCGAAACGCCCACCACACTGAGATCCATTGGGAGCATCACGTTGGAGAAGCCAGAGAATCCTAGCCCATGCGTGGCCAGAGGCGGAATCAGGATTTCGCTGATCAATATCTGGTCTTTCTCGGCTTTTCCGCGTGAAAGAAGAATCGTCTCTCTAGGGTACATGTCGAGAGCCGAAGTGAGAATGCTATCAGCTACTGACTTTTCGAATCGAACAAGGCCAATCATTGCGCAGAACCGAGCTTCCGAAGGCTGGGATTAATTGGGTTGGTTAAGAGGATTTCACGTTTACGTCACGTTGGGCATCATCCTCGACCCCAATTCAATTTAGTTGTGTTGTATCACAAGGTCACCATAATGCGCACGCGGAAGATAAACAACTCGTAGGGGCCTAGGTGAACCCATCCAGCGTCCCATCCCGGGTCTTACCATCGTTTGTAGTATTTCCTGTGCGTTCCACAGCGCGTGCATTTCGCGTCGCGGTAAGGTTTACCAAACATCGGTTTCTTCCTCTCCCAAGTCAAGTCGTGTTTGATTTCAGCTTGGCACTTTTCACAATAGAGAGTAACCCATTCTACCAAGGCCAAGCATCTCTCCGCAACATCCCAATTCACCCCATCGACTATTTAGCTGATCACACAACAGGAATCCCGAGTAAACATTTGCTTTCAGAAAGTGTCTGGTCCTCTCACAGAGTCTCCACGAGATAGGGAAGCATTAAATGCGCGTTTGATTGCACTGGCCTAATTCGGTCGTCATTCAACCATGCAATTCTGTCCAAAATGCAATCTAGCCATGACACCGACGAAGAAGGAAAAAACAATCGTGCTAACCTGCCCCAAGTGCGGGGAAGAAACCAGACGTTCAGATCCGGTAGTGCAGAAACTTGGAACAGCTAAGGAATCCGTTGTTGTGATTGGTAAGGAACATGAAAGCGTACAGACTTTACCGACAACGAGAGTCACCTGCCCGAAATGCGGGCATGGAGAAGCTTTCTACTGGATGGTGCAAACGCGGGGAGGCGACGAAGCCATGACCCAGTTCTTCAGGTGCACTAAATGCGAACGAACATGGCGAGAGTATGCTTGAGGCCGCAAAGGGCCGTCTGATACAAATAATAGGATTTCGCGAAAGCCCGTGGTCTAAGAACGAAAAGAAGGCCACACACAATATCATGAGTTCAAATTCCACTGCCCGCACCATTAGAAGCACACACACAACAAACCGTCGTATCAGTATTTTTTGGTGGTGGTTAACATCTTTGGAGGGAATCCCGTGTTACCTCATCAAGAGTAGAATTCCCGTCATATTCCATCGTTAAGATAATCTAGCGCAATGAGACCTTTTTGTGGACGCCAAGTTGTGGTATTCTTTGATAATTCGTGATTTCATCCGCAATTGTTAAGACCTCGAAGACGGGTCTCGTCTGGCTTCTGAGTTGAGAACTTGGCACTTACTGATCCCAAGCCGTTGCTGGCGCTCGTCATTTTCGCCATAACCTACGGAGTCCTCGCCTTCCGTAACGTGAAAGGTTGGAGGATTCCGATCTGGTTAATTCTGCTTGTGGGTGCAACCACAATGGTAGTATCGGGCTGTATCAGCGTGCCCGACGCGTACAAGGCGGTTGATCTTCACGTTATCTTGTTCCTCTTCAGCATGTTCACCCTAGTTACGGTGTTGGATATTGCAGGAGTTTTGGACGCCTTTGCAACTAAACTGCTGTTGAGAGCAAGGAGACCAGAGGATGTTTTGTACTTGACCTTCTTCGGATTTGCAGCAGCGAGCGCGGTTCTAATGAACGACACGCTCGCACTCATGGGTACCCCAGTCATGATTTCGCTCGCAAAGAAAATGAAAATTCCTTCCAGACCGCTTCTCCTCACCTTAGCTTTTTCCGTAACCATCGGGAGCGCGGCAACACCCATGGGAAATCCGCAGAACTTGCTGGTCGCACTAGCCAGCGGCATGCGTGCACCAGTGCTCACCTTCGCAACATACCTTCTCTTGCCAACAGCAATCAATCTAATTCTGACCTACTGCCTTCTGAGGCACCTATTCAATCGCGAGTTCGCTAAATCACGGAAAAACTTCCGCGACCTGATTGATTTCGAAGCAACGGTGCAACAAGATGTAATGAAAGACAATCGACTAGCGAAACTTGCCATATCAATCACATGTCTGACTATTGCTGGTATCTTCGCGGTGAACTTTTTTGAAGAGGCAGGAATTCAAACAGCGTTCGGAATAGCTGAAGTTTCGGTCTTCGGAGCGGTTCTGCTGCTTGCTCTCTGTGGTCGTGCTAGGGATGTGATTCAATCCATCGATTGGGGCATACTGATTCTGTTCGGCTCTCTATTTGTGCTCACGCAGGCCGTGTGGAATAACGGAATAATCGCAGCTATGGCTGCGTACCTCCCTGCGATCAGCACTCAGAGTCCGCATTCTTCCATACTCGCGATTCTAGTTTCCAGCGTCCTACTTAGCCAGGTGTTGAGTAACGTGCCGATGGTTGCACTGTACATACCGCTGATGAAGTCGATGAGTTTCGGTCCACAGAATATCTACGCATGGATTGCCTTAGGCGCCGGAAGCACACTGGCAGGGAATTTGACATTACTAGGCGCAGCCAGTACTCTCATAATCGTAGAAGAGGCTGAGAAACTAGGGCACACGTTAGGGTTTTTTGACTTCCTGAAAGTCGGGTTCATAGTAACAGCGGTCAGCGTTACAGTACTGTTCTTTTACCTGCTCGTTATTGCTTGATGTATTTCTGGTGGTGGGTAACATGGTGCGGGTAGTCGAATTTGAACTGTTTTTTGGGGGAGGAGACGAGTCTAATGGTGCGCACACACCAGAACCCACAACAACCTAAAACAACTAAGCAATGAATCGGCGCTAATTTTGTGCATGTGGCATGTGTGGTGGGGCCGGCCGGATTTGAACCGGCGACTTCGCGGTTGCTGTTGTAGCAACTCACGCGGGCCCAAGCCGCGTATCATAACCATGCTAGACTACGGCCCCGCTTCAGTCCCAAGTTGTCAGTCTGGTTGTTAAACGATTCGACCGTCACGTTGAGCAGCGAAAACGGGGATGTAATCACTTTGGATATTCGACCTTTTGACCCTTAGTCTTTGGAAATCGGGGCTACGGTTGGAAGGAAAACCGAGTCTAGATCTCACACCGTGAAGTACAAGGAATGGGCACAAGCAAAGGACTTTACTGCACTCGATGGTTGGCATTAGAGTATTGATTCTATTTTGACGATGCAGGAAAGTAGTGAGAGTATTCACAAAGCTCTCTTATGAATCGGCCTCGCGTTAACCACAGGAGAATATGGGAAATGTCAACGGTTGACGTAGTTGACATGGTCTATGCGATCTATGCGGCTGGCTTGATCGTCTTCATGGCTTTCTTCGCCTACAAGCTCACGAAACCAAAGTGAGGTTGAAGATGGATGGTTGAGATCGAACGAGCTGAAAAGCGATACTTCTTCGCACTGGTCATAATAGCGCTTACAGTCAACCTCGTGACTCTCTCACCCTTGGTTCCATGGCAGAGCTGGCTCTATTGGTCAACGCCCACTCCAACTAGGACGTTCCAGATCAGCATCAGCAACTACAAATTCACCCTTCCACCAAACGGAATCGTAGTCAAGGTCGGAGAGCCAGTCAAGTTCATTGTGACATCGACAGACGTAACGTACGGCTTCGGAGTCTTCCACAGATCCGGTAGAATGATCTTTCAGATTCAGGTCCTTCCAGGCTACAGTAATGAGATTGTTTGGATCTTCGATGAACCCGGCGCGTACACCATCAGATCCACAGAATACTCGGGGCCGGAGCATTCCAATATGGTTCTTCCGGGCGCGATTACCGTGGTGGGCTGAGAATGTCCAGAACGCCGATGACTCTTCAAGTATTGAGTCTGCGTTACACTATCGTCGCAGTAGTCTTTCTTGGCCTGTCGGGCATCGAGGGCCTCTTCATGCGTACGCAGCTCTCGAACCTGTCGCTGAACATACCCCTTCTGATATCGATTCCGATGGCGGCCGAGCACTACTACGCCATGTTGACCGCCCACCCAATCGTGGGCGCTTATGGTTGGGCGTACTTGGCTGTGTTTGCGGCCTTCTACTATCTCGTGCCCACTCTGCTCAAGAGACCCCTCTATAGTATCAAGCTTGCCAATCGCCACATGTGGATGCATGTCATAGGGATCCTAACCGTCTGGTGTGCTGGATATGTGCTGAAGTTCGGCTCACTTTACACCGTTTACTGGCCTCTGCCAGTTGCTCGCTTCTCTCCAATCAGCGTGGTAGTCTTCGCTGTCGGTCTGGCGCTCGTGGAACTCTCAGTGCTCTGCTTCATCTTCAACATATTCGCCACTGTACTGAAACGAAGCGCAACTGATTCGTTGCCCAAAAACGTGGCACTTCGAAGCTTGCTGATGTCATCATTTGGATTGGACACTGCAAGCCGATGGTTCAACCAACTCTTGGGACGCAGGACAGCTCTTAGTGGAGGCACGCCCGGACCAGGACCTGAACCACTACCGGTTTTCGTTGTAGCTGTGATGCGGGGATCTGTGGACGCTGTCATTAATGCTCTTGTGATTGCCGGTGCAGGGGTGCTCATGTTGGCGTTCGCGCTCCCAACATTGCTCACGGGATTGAGCATGAACCCCCTCATGGTCGACGCGTTGCTCTACAAGAACGTCTTTTGGTGGGGTCTGGACATGATCGCGGACGGAGACGTTCTGATCTGGACGGCTGGCACGTTGTATCTTCTAGCGCCTTTGCTGGTCAACAGGAAACTATACGGAGAGCAAATTGTCAGATACGTCATCCTAGCCGATCTCATAGTCTCCATGGGAGTCTGGAGTCATCATCTCCTCTCCGACAGACCACAACCAGAACTGATGCGGTTGATCTCGGGGCAGTTCATCACATGGGGAGAGTTCTTCACGATGGGCCTATCGTTTTTCTCGGCATTGATGACGCTTTGGTTGGCGAGACCAATCAAACTTAGCATGCCCTTGAAATTCATGCTCGGGGGCATCATGGGGTTCGGTTTGGGTGGTGCATCGGGTCTGTTACAAGCGAATTATTCAATGAACGTGATCATGCACAACACCCAATGGGTTCCGGGATTTCATATCCACCAGATGTTGCTTACAGGCTTAAGCAGTATCCTCTTTGCGGCGATCTACGCTCTGCTCCCAATGCTCACTGGCACCGGCCTGAAGAGCAACAAGCTCAGTAATCTGCACTTCTGGCTTTGGACTATTGGTGGTGTGGGTATGGCATTCTCGATGGGTCTCGCTTGGAGAGACGGCATGCTCAGGCGTACACTCTACCCTGGCGTTGAATTGTACCTTCCTTACATGAACGGAGCAATGTTCTTCGGCGTGTTACTCGCGGTTGCTTTCCTAGCTTTCTTAGTGAACATTATTCAAACATATGGCCTCAGAACTCTCATCGGCCTGTTCATTCCATCCATTGCAGAAACAAAGTGAGACATGTTGATTTAACATAACACGAAAACCCTTATGAATCAACGTCCATGCTAACTCCAGCAGGCGTATTCTAGTTTGTCAGAAGAAATGGAGCAAGACATCGAAGCGGATGAGATCGTTGTTGAGATTCCAGTCGTGGAAAGCGGAAGCTACCTATACGTTTGCTCTGAGTGCGGTGCGGATCTTACTGAGATACCATACTACAATAGATACTATTGCCAGAACTGTGGCTTGCACTACTAACCGGCGTGCCGCTTAGGGCAGCGATCAGTTTATTCATCGTCCCCTCTCCTTCTTGCCCGGTCTCACAAATGCCGGGCAAACGAACCCGTAACCGGGCTCGCTGTAGCTTAGTCGTATTCTTGTTGTTGATTGGCTTAGGTTCATTGATGATCCTTTCCTATCCAACAGTAGTGGAATCTTCGTCAATCAGCCTACCGAAGTACGTTGACGAATACCAGATACCGACACTGAATTCGGCGCCCTTAGCGATCACAGTTGATAGGAGTGGCATGGTTTGGTTCACGGAGTCAAACGCTAGCAAGATCGCTCAATTCGATCCGAGGAGTAAGATCTTCCACGAGTATTCGGTTCCGGGAGTCGGCGACATGTGGGGCGTAATCGCTGATCCAAGAGGCTACATTTGGTTTACTCAATATTCTGGAAAGGGTTCCGTGAACCCCGGAGGGGCCATAGTTCAAGGCGGCTCCGGTCGCATCGTACGCTTTGATATCACAACCAAGAACTTCACATCAATCTCGATTCCGACTCTTGGCTCGTTTGCACTCAGACTTGCATTGGATCAACAGGGCAGAGTTTGGTTCACTGAGCTGTTGGGCAACAGGATCGGCGTATACGACCCGTCGGCAGCTCGCTTGCAAGAGTACTCTGTCCCAACCAACTCCTCTGGACCTGCAGGCTTGATCTTTGACAATCGAGGCATGCTCTGGTTCAGTGAATCTTATGCGCGGCAAGTGGGACGCTTCGATCCGCAGAGCCAAAGCTTCATAGAATATCGCTTAGGCGCCGAGACTGCCTCACAGATCGTGTCCTCACCCGTTGGAATCGCAGTCGATAATGCGCGCAACGTTTGGGTGGCTGATCATGGAGGAAATTGGATAGTTGAATTCAATCCCACGACGCGGGCTACGGTGAAGTATCCAACACATTTTCCGCCCAAAGATGTCTATTCCATCTCCCTGGTGAACGACTTACTGATCGACAATGAAGGGCGGGTCTGGTTCTGCGAGCATGGAGGCAATAGCGTCGGTTACTATGCACCACGTGCCAATAGGATGGTAGAGTATCGAATTCCCACTGGCCCGATAAGTACCACGCTGTGGTTGGCATTTGCTCCAAATGGGGATGTTTGGTTCACGGAGTGGAGCAGCAATAAGATTGGAGTCGTTCATGCTGACCTATCGGTTCCCCCGTCTTTGAGCGTTCCTCAGAATCATTTCGAATTAAGCATAGGCGAAAAGAGAGCCTTCTCATTCACGGTAGCCTCCTCCCAACCAGCCACGGATAACGGTACCCTCAGCTACTCTTGGTCATCCTATAACCCACGAGAGATTTCAATCGGGTTTACTCCGACATATCCACCTCTCGACACGCAAGTCCAAGTTCAAGCCCAACTTACTCTATCTAACCGCATAAGTCCTGGGAACTACACTCTCGCATTGGAAATGGATCTGGGCGACGTGATTGTTTCCTCTATGGTCGAAACAGTTGTCAGCTCGACGCAGTCCTCAGCTCTCTCACCGATCACAACTGAATTGGTATTGTGGGTCGCGCTACTCGTTCCCCTCGCGGCTATAGTAGTAATCGCTACTCGCCGAATCCGTCGATCTGCGTAACTAATTAAAGGACGGTCTTAGAAGTGGACGAATTACATTGGCCGTTAAGATGATGTACATTGAGTGCGTCGGATAAGCTCAGATATTTCATAGAATCGAGTATCAGCGAGATGACGAGCCTAAGCAACAAGTATGGCGCGATCAACCTTGCGCAGGGCATGCCGGACTTTGATCCACCCAATGAACTCCTCGAAGCAGCGGTTGAAGCCATTCGTCACGGGTCAAATCAGTATCCACCGTCTCCGGGTCAACCAAGTCTAAGAGAAGCCATCGCTAGGAAAGTTAAAGAGTACAACGAAATTGACGCGGACGCTGAGAAGAACGTCACCGTCACATGCGGATCAACACAGGCCATAGCCTCAGCGATCTTCGCTCTCACCGACCCGCACGATCTTGTGGTTCTGACAGACCCGTTCTATGAAAACTACGTACCAAATGCCATACTGGCTCAATGCGAACTTACCTACGTGCCCTTCGAGGGTCCAAACCTTACTCTCTCCGAGGAGGCGCTGAAAGGCGCTATGGAGAAACACCCCAAGTTACTTGTACTCACCACTCCGAACAATCCCACCGGGAAAGTTCTCAGTGTGGATCAATTGAAGATGATCGCTGATCTCTGTGAGGATAATGGAGCGATCGCAATAACTGACGAAATCTATGAGCACTTGATCTACGATGGAAAGAAGCACGTAAGCTTGGCAACTGTGGGCCATATGCATGATAGGACGATAACTGTTAGCGGCGCCTCAAAGACTTACAGTGTTACAGGTTGGAGAATTGGATGGGCGATAGCAGAAGCAGAGTTGACGAGGGCGCTAAGAAAGGTCCATGTCTACCTGACAGTTGGCGCTCCGACACCGCTACAAGAAGCTCTGGTCACCGGTCTTAACTTCCCCCGAACATACTACGAAAACCTTGCAGCGACATACGACGAGAAACGCAAGCTCGTAATGCAAGTGCTTGACAAGATCGAGTTAGAGTATCACCGCCCAGAGGGCGCCTACTACATTCTAATCAACGCACCCCGCCACTTCAAAGATGGTCACGAGTTTGCAGATCACCTGTTAAAGGAGGTTGGTGTAGCCCTACTGCCCGCTGACGCTCTCTACCACGACAAGGATCTGGGCAAGAGAGAAGTTAGGCTAGCGTACTGTAAGAAAGACGTCACTCTAAAAGAGGCTACCAACCGACTGACCAGATTCTCATCGGGACAATACAAGGCGGCTTGAGATGGTTTACGCGTGCATGATTTATGGACTTGAGTAAAGCGATTCAGATACTGAGTTCAGTATCGAAGATGCCGAGTCCGGGTCCGGCCCCCGCGTTTTCTCAGTATCACATCTGCCTCGCCTTGTTAACGATCGGCGACCTCAATCCAATAGGTAGGATAGAGCTGTCAAGAAAACTTGGACTTGGAGAGGGCGCCGCGAGAACGATCATAAGGAGGCTATCGCAGGCCAAGATCATCACTATCATGAAAGGAGGATGTGTCTTGACAAGTCGCGGGCAGCTCGTTTACAGAGCATTGAGACCCAAGCTATCGACAGTCGTATCTTTGGAGGCAAGACAGTTGGCTCTTGACACGAGCAGTGTGGCAATGGTGATCAGAGGCGCAGCGCGACGCGTTAAGAAAGGATTGGAACAGAGAGACGCTGCAATAAGAGCGGGCGCGACAGGAGCGTGCACACTCATAATCAGCAAGCAAAGATACGTCATGCCGACGGCCGATCGAAATGAGGAGATGAGCCCTGACGATCCACTTGTTCATGACTTGGAGAGCCTACTTAATCCCAAAGATGGCGATGCGGTGATGATTGTTAGCGCGCCGAACAGAGAGACGGCAGAGCAAGGTGCAATGGCGGCCGCGCTAGGACTCCTGCGTTGAGCAAGCAAGCGCTACAGGAACTTGCTCGTTCTCATTTGGTCTTGATGAAGTCCTCAACCATTTTTCTGGCTACGTCATCTGGATATTGTTCAGGCGGAGACTTCATGAAGTATGCTGATGGTCCCTTTAACGCACCTTTAATGCCTCTATCGAGCGCCAACTTCGCACATCGAATCGCATCAATCACGACGCCCGCGCTGTTGGGTGAGTCCCACACCTCAAGTTTGAGTTCCACATTCAAGGGTACGTTTCCAAACGTTGTTCCCTCTAGTCGTATGTAGGCCCATTTTCTATCGAGCAGCCACGGCACGTAGTCGCTCGGTCCGATGTGCACATTCTCGGGAGCCATCTTATAGTCCAGAACAGATGTCACGGCGCCTGTCTTGGAGATCTTCTTACTCTCCAACCGTTCTCGTTCAAGCATATTGAGGAAGTCCGTATTTCCGCCAACATTGAGTTGGACGGTTCGTTCCAGCTTCACTCCTCGGTCCTTGAATAGTTGAGTCAGGACTCTGTGAACTATCGTGGCTCCTACCTGTGATTTGATATCGTCCCCTATTATCGGGAGGCCTCGTTTCTCGAATATCTGTTGCCATCGCTTTTCCCTCGCTATGAAGACAGGGATGCAGTTTACGATAGCGCATCCCGCATCCAGAGCCTGTTCAACGTACCATTTGGTTGCAAACTCGCTGCCAACGGGTAAGTAGTTGAGAACCACGTCAGTTTTCGTATCCTTCAAGACCTGCGTTACATCCACGGTGTGTGAAGGATGTTTCTCGATGACTTTGCTGAGGTACTTCCCCAATCCGTCATGAGTCATGCCTCTCTGTACTTCGACGTCAAATTTCGGTACGTCACAGAATTTTATGGTGTTATTGGGCTTGGCATAGATCGCTTCCGCCAGATCCTTTCCCACCTTATTCTTGTCTATGTCGAAGGCAGCAGAGAAGGTGATATCGTGCACGTGATATCCTCCGAGGCTTACATGCATTAGACCTGGAACGAAATCGCCTTCCTTAGCATTCTTGTAGAACTCCACGCCTTGGACTAGTGATGATGCGCAGTTGCCTACGCCTACGATGGCTGCACGAATCTTAGCCGTAATGGAGACCTCCGATCTGAATCAATGACTCGTCCAGTTGTCATGATCCGATGTAAAAAGCTATTTTACTCAGACCGAGTCACCAAGCGAACCGAAGTGAAATCCGTTAAGGGCGCAGCTTATGAGGGAATTGGGTTCGTGTTAGCCAACTTACTGCAATAGGCGTAGATCAGTGTGTCAATTGGAGAAAGAAGAACGAGTGTCATTTCTCCGTGACATTGATGAGTTCTTCAAGGAGTTAAGGCCAATCGAGGAGGTGTGCTACCTTGAGCATACCTTCAATGATCAGTTGATTCCGCTCTGCAAGAAATACGGTCTTCTCGGAATGCCCGTGAAGAAGGAGTACGGAGGTCGTGGTGCAGACTCCTTCACCTACGCTCGCGCGTTGGATCGGATTGGAATGGAAGGGACTCGTGTCCGAACTTTCTTCTCGCGGTTGGATATGAGATCCCAGACCCTAGATTGTGAAGCCTTGATGATGTAACTGCCCTCAAGGTGCATGCAAAAGCCTCGGCTAAGGAGTCGGTTTGAATGATAAAATACTGATTTCGATTGGTCAAATGACGCCTTCGCTAAGGTGGGGGCTCCCTGAAGGTCAAGAATCCTTATTCTTTCCAATTAATGCTGAAGGAGGATAGAACGCAGTGGTATCTTCAAGACGACACAGTCGCCTTTGGTTCATTGGCGGTTTCGTGTTTGTTAAGCATACTCTTGCGGACCAGAAGGTATCCAAGATACCCAATGATCACAGCGATGAATTGGCCAGCGAGGACCGAATATGCCACCGCGGACTGTGGAACCTGCGAGACCGTCGGCAGAAGGAACGTCAACCACGCGGAGGTTATCAGTATGTATACAATGCAGCCGGCTAGCGTACTGAATTTCCGTGAATAGTAGATGACCAGAAGCCCAATGAAAGAAAAGATGGGCGTGAGGGACGCTATGGGAGATGCTTCCACGCCTAGGTTTGCTATGAACTGGCCCAGTGTCAACCCAAGCACGGCTGGCATTCCGAAGATGGCAACGAAGGCTGTTGGGATCTCGCCCACTTTGACCTGATACGTGAGTAGTGCGAGCTTTGGGAGTCCAAGAGTTCCAGCGGCGTATATTGCCGTAAAGATAACGAAAATGCCAAAGTCACCGAGTTTCAAGCCAAAAGCCGACTCCCTTGCCACAACAATGCGAATAGAAACAGCCAGATTATGTGAACGAAGTGCCAGTAGGTTGAAGTGGCCTCAACGAAGCCGTGATTGTTAGGCGTGTATTGGCCCATGAAGGCTCGAATATCGGTGTAGCAGTACGCGATCACGCCCACAACCACGTGTGCTCCGTGAATTCCTGTGAGAAGATAGAAGCTTGCGCCGAAGAATCCGCTCGCAGGCGTCAGTATGTTACTCAGAATCAAGTGCGGCCACTCGAATCCGAATTGCAGTATGGGGAACAGGCTTCCTAGGACGGTTGTCCCGACGAGACCCGCTTTGAACGCCCTTTGCTTTCCCAGCTTCAACTGCCATACTGCCCACTCAATCAATACGCTGCTTGAGATCAGGATCAGTGTCTGAATGCGGGCTATGAAGTCATCAAGTACGGGGGATCCTGCTGGAGGCCAGTAAACGAACCGCGCCCTTATCGCGAAGTATTCACCAAACGCACCCCCGAATAGCAAAAGCTCGGTGAGTATGATTATCTGAATTGTGAGGTTGATATCGACGGGGAAGGTTCCCAGTGCCGTGTCACCTGGGATGCGACCAATTGACCTCGAGATGGAAGACCTCCAATTCCTTGTGTCGCTGTAGAGAAAACCGACGAGCACGGCTCCAAAGGACAGCATCATCAAGATGCCTGCATACAGAACCAATCCTTTGAATAGGAAGAAGAGGCCGGTCAATCCAACTCCGCTCGCTGCTGCAATGAGAACTGGCCAAATGCTGTGCTCGTAGTCTGGAACTTGTTCTTCAGGTGCCTTGTGCGAAGAAACCTCTTCAGCTGTTCCCAATTCGAGAGCCCTCCGCCCTGCCCATCGGCATCGAATATAAATTTTCGGTAAACTGATTCGAGATCAGATGAGCGCACGGAAATCGCATTTTTATTAGTCACCGATTAGTTGACGCAGGGCACGACCACCATTGGTTTCACGAAGACTTTGCGAAATAGTTGGACTTGCCGTCGGCTTCATCTTAATCGATTATGGTTTCAGTTTTACCGCAACTGGATTTCCAGGCGCACGTCAAGTCACTTCCCAATTCCTAGGTGCCAACCTGCTGGTGGGAGGTTCAGCGCTGGTCTTCATAGCGCTCTACTACTTGATGAAACCAAATGCCGCTCAAGCACCGGCTGCCGTTCCACCAGCCGGAGCACCCGACATTGGCATAGAGTTAGTAGTTGAAGAGACACCGGGACCGCAGGTCAAGTTATACAGGCACGTAATGCACATCGGCTACTTCTTTACGTTCCTTGGTTTATTCTCAGCCGCGGATTTGGTTCTGCAGGTGTTAATTCCACCACTTTATGATGAAGGACGTTGGTGGGTTGAAATCTTACTCGTGACCTTCGGCGTGCTCGCATACACAATTTTCGGGTCTCTCGGCCGAATTGGCTCTCAGGAAGAAGCTGAACTCGCATCTCGATCACACATCTCAACCGCTGAACACGCTCCGCTCACTGACGCTGAAAAACAAGGAATGCCATCATACCAGGAAGTACTAGAAGTGAACTTAGACCAGTTCCCAAGATCCGCGAGTGGCGAATACGAACACCACTTGGTCGGGAATATTTACGATATGCTTCGAATCGAGCCAGAACTCGTAACAATTTGGAGGGAAGATAGACAGGGAATTCGTTCACTATATCTAGCAGGCCCCTACGAGTTGAAGAAGAAATTGCTGCAAGAACACTTGGCTCGCAGTGAGGAATTGAAGATCGGTAACCTCTCGCTCAACGTTGATACGATGCGCAGGTTAGTGGAATTGCAGAGCCAGCCCAAAGAACGGGCTGTCTCCCACACGATCTGATCTGCCTACTTCGTCAAGATAGCGCGCAGTACAACTCCTAACACTGCAATAGCGGCTAGCGTGAAGGAGATGACGACGACTTGCTCCTTCGTCAATTCACTCGGACCACCTTGGGACTCGATAGTAGTGATGTGACCGCGGTCGTGAGTGCACTGGCGAAAACGAGTGTGGCTACAGCCAGGTGAGCTGTGACAACGATCGGCATCGTTCCTGAGCGTACCGTCACCATGCCTAGAACCACTTGGTCAATCAGTAAGATGAATGTTAGTGTCGAGAGTTTAGTTACCTTCGCGGACCATGAATATGCTTTCCATGTGAATAGCATTGTTACAACCACGAGGGTTGTCGCTAGGATCGACCAAACTCGGTGCGTAAACTCAATCAGCACGCTTAGCGTGAGCGCGGGAATCACTTGGCCGTTGCATAGCGGCCAATCCGGACAGGCTAGGCCTGAACCAGTTGAGGATACTATACCGCCCAGAACGATTAGCACGTATACAGCAGCGACCGTTGCCAGCGCCAGTGCTTGGAAGGCTCCGAGTTTCACGCCCAGGGATCCCCGCTGACTCGTGGGCCACGGAGCCAACTAAACGCTAAGTTCACGATCAAGAGTATGACACCGACTCCTATTGCGAAACCTGATATGCTGGCTAAAAGGTTAGGTGTAGCGTACTGGATCGGATAAGTGTACCAGCGCCTCGGCATTCCCTCCATTCCTAGGAGCAGCATCATTGAAAACAGTAAGTAAATCCCAATCTCGGTTATTACGAATTGTATGTTCCCCAATTTCTCATTGTACATCCTTCCCGTCATGTACGGGAAGTAGAAGTATAGCGCCGCGAAAATAGCTTGAGTTGAGGCTCCAAGGAGCATTAGGTGAATGTGGCCAACGACCCAGTAGGTGTCATGCAACAAGTAGTCAACGGGAATCGCGGCTTGAAAGACGCCTGTGGCGCCTGCGAAGAAGAATGTGGAGATGAATGCTATCGCGTATTTCATGGGAACCTTGAGGCTGATGCGCCCTCCTATCATGGTGCCAATCCAATTGAACACTTTGATCCCTGATGGGACAGCTATGGCTAGGGTCATTGCCATGAATGGGAACCTGGCCGTGATCGAAAGTCCAGAAGTGAACATGTGATGAGCCCAAACTCCGAACCCGAATACGCCAATCATTATACCAGATCCTGCCACCATGCCGTACCCGAATATTGGCTTATGTGACATGACGGGCACGATCTCGGAAATCAGTCCGAAGGCTGGAATGATCATTATGTAGACCTCTGGATGGCCAAAGAACCAGAACATGTGCTGCCACATCAACGGATCACCACCCAATGCGGGCAAGAAGAAACCCGTACCGAGGTTTCGGTCAAAGAGAAGCATCAGCAGGGCGGCTGATAGAACTGGAGTGGCCCCTATGATCAAGAACGAGTTAACCAGGATCATCCAGACGAAGAGTGACATATTCCGGAACATCACGCCGGGCGCACGCAACTTGTAAATCGTCATGACAAAGTTGATTGCGCCAAGAATGGAAGATGTCCCCATCACTAGCAAACCTAAGAGCCAAAGATCGATTCCGTATCCCTGTGAGATGACGGAGAGAGGTGCGTACCCGCTCCAACCTGCATCCGGCAGTCCTGCCCAGATGAAGGCTCCGCCTACGGGGAAAAGCCAATAGCTCAGCGCATTCAGGCGTGGGAAGTACATGTCTCTGGCGCCGATGAGCTTCGGGACCAAGTAATTACCAAAGCCAGCAAGACAGGGAATAACCCAGAGGAAAATCATGGTTGTTCCATGAGTCGTGAAAAGGCTGTCATAGACTTCGGGGGTAACAACCGCGTTACCCGGCTCGGCAAGCTGCGTCCTAATCAGAAGCGCCGCAACGCCTCCCAGAAGGAAGAAGAAGAATGAGGTTGCGATGTACAATATGCCAATATCAGTGTGATGCGTCGTCGTCAAAATGCCTTTGAGACTAGTATAGAAAGCCGGATGCTGCTTCTGCTTATCCTCAACCAAAACCTGCATGAGTCAGATCAGTCTCCTCACGGTGATACGATCAGCTGACCAATCATAGTGTAGTGGCCAGTCCCACAAAACTGAGTGCACTCGATCTTGTACTGACCTGGGTTGTCTGCTCTCAGCCAGTAGTGATTATCATGCCCAGGAATCGCATCAATATGCACGCCAAGCTCATAAATGAAGAAGCTGTGAGCCACATCCATGGACACCAACTCCAAATCCACTACATCTCCTGCTTTGGCGTAGAGTACGTTCTCGATCGTTAGCCCAGTCGGATACGTTCGTGTGGTCCCATTGGGAAATGTGATTTTACTTCCGTTAGCGTATTGAAAAGTCCAATAGAACTGACGCGCGATCACCTTCACGTGAAGCGATCCTTGAGGGGGAGTATCCACAGCGATAAGGTTGATTCCAGCGATCAATCCAATGTAGCCGAGCACAACCGAAGTAATCAGAATGGATAAGATCTCTATCGCATGAGTTTTGGATACCATTAATTCTCACCTAACTTCTGCGGCCTCTCTCTGAATCGGATTATGGCGTAGAACAGAAGACCGAATACCACGATCCCTACGACGATCCCGATCATCAGAATCTGGTTAAAGAGAGCCCACTCAGCGGCGACCTGCGATGACTGAGCGAATGCTGATGGGAATGACAAGAACCAGACAAGCGAGACAGCCAACGCGATCAACCTCAGAAATAGGCCCTCGGAATGGGGCTTCATCGAACATTACCTTGTTAATTTTGGTTCATGCAAATCTCTGGGACTGATATTTATGCTTGGACCTTGAGCATTCTACAGACCTGTACCTCAGTTTTCCAGTCGGAACAAATGGTTGAGAGTTCATCATGGCCGAACTGGACGCGCGAAGACTTGCATTCACTAGAACTGGGGCCAACAGATGCTCAAGACTTCGTTAGCTCAGCGATCAGGGAGCGCTCTCGGCCCTATCCTCTTCTCAAAGGCGCGTGAGTCCTCTAGAGTGAAAAATGTCGATTAAGCATGCCAAGTGGAAACTGAAGCGGGTAAAGGTGATCTTCGATCACGCGGAATGGAAGATTCTGAGCACACTTGTGGCACTTTGGTTGTCCCATTACTTCGGGAGCAAAGCTAAATGTACCCTCGATTAGGGGCGTAGCGACCTGAGACGTACGAGTAGACAAGTCCAAGCGCGGTCGTGAAGAAAATGAAGAGTCTTGGCAGCAGCATTGGTGATTATCTAAACGTCATGAAGCCTGCGATCGCGCTGCTGAACGTCTTCGTAGGTATTGCAGCAATATTGCTGGCAGTTGGCTTCTCTGCACCTTTACTCGCAATAGTGGCGACCGCGTTAGCAGGTTTTCTGTCAGCAGGCGGTGCGGGCGCGATTAATTGCTATATCGACAGGGAACTGGATAGGCATATGACGCGGACCCGGTATCGGCCTGTGCCAGCCGGGCGGGTCCAAGCGGACGGCGTTCTGGCCTTAGGATTAATTTTCTCAGTGGGAGGTATCCTGCTCGCAGCTTTCTTCCTAAACCTGCTGACCGCATTCTTCATTGCGATGGGTGTGTTCTGGTACGTCTTCGTTTACACGCTGTGGCTCAAGCCAAGAACGAAATGGAACATTGTGATCGGCGGAGCGGCGGGGTGTTTCTCAGCGTTAGCGGGATGGTCTGCTGCTACTGGCGCTGTCAGTCTCGTGGGCATTATGGTTGCTGCGCTGATTTTCCTATGGACGCCCGGTCATTTTTGGGGGCTGGCGATAGCGAAGACCAAGGACTATGAGGATGTTGAAGTTCCAATGCTGCCAGTAGTCGAAGGTGTGAATCGTGCCAGCTTGCACACCTCAGTCTCCAATCTTCTACTCTTTCCCTTCACTGTAGCTCTGTATCTTCTGACCATGAATTGGACCAATATTGTGGCAGCTGCAATAATTGGAGCTGTTCTCGTAGCGTTCAACTTGAGATTTCTTGCGGCCAACCTGAGATTGATGCGAACTCCGACTCCGATGAGCGCTTGGCGAGTCTTCAAGCTCTCAGCCGGATATCTGTTCATATCGCTGGTTTTGATTGTCTTGGGGCACCTGCTGTAGCGTGACCTGTCTTGGCTTATGAATTCGTTGAAGCCTTCTCCTCAGTTCCTCCTCGAATACGCGTTTCACAGATCATTGCAGCCTTGTGCTTGCTTATGGATCTGGCCTGGCGGATTGCGACGCGCAATTTCACCCATCCATCATTCCTTGACATACCCACAGCTCTCGCTCTGGGTTTCTGGCTCGGAAAACGGCCTAAGACTGTAAAGTCGAATGAAGACGACAAATCAAAGTGGACTAGGCTTTCTTGATCAGAAGCCGACACCAGACTTATGGTGAGATACCCACAATCAGATAAGTGCCCACGATCGCCGCAAGAATCACCGCAGCGACAACGACCGCGAAGATGCCTGATCTTGCTCGGTTGGATGGTGGAGTCATGAATTTTATCGCAGGGTAGGCTTTGAGGATGATTTGAACCATAAACAATGAGGCGACCGCACCAGATACGACTTGGATTGAGTTAACCCCTAGAAGTTCCGCGCCAGCTGCCCCAATACCATATAGTGGTGTCTCAACGGTGAAGTAGCCGACGAGCATCGTGACCGCACCCACGGTTACTGCTGCAACTTTGACTGGAAATCTCTTGTTATTTCCAATCAGACCCGTAAGGAATCCTTCAGTTCCCTTGATGAGTAGTGTTAAGGGCGCATAGTACGGATAACCAGCAAACACGTCGGCCAATGCGGATCCTATGCCGCCCGCGAAACCGCCGAGTCTCGCACCGAAGAGAAGTCCGGCGAGCATCACTATCGCATCACCAAAGTTGAAGTATCCTCGCGTGAGTGGAAACGGAACACTGATCGCCATCGTCACCGCTGCAACCGCAGCTGTCATAACCGCTGTTAGAGCCGCCTCACGCGGGCTTGGCGCGTTTGATTTCATACCAAGCGCACAACCGAAGAAATCTCATGCAGCACTGATAAAAACACTATCTGCTCTCGGCGCCGTTATTGTTAGGTGCCTTATTGGGTGAAGAGCGTTTTCTTCATCCAATTAGAAAGATCTCCAAGGGTTTCTTCGCTGACTTGGTGCCCCATCAGGTATTCTCTGTAGATAACATTGGCGCCTGCTCTCTTCAGTAGTTCGGCTGCTTGGCGTCCCAACTCTACGGGGATGATCTCATCATAAGTCCCATGCGAGACGAATACGGGAAATCCGTTCACTTTGTCCAATTGGAGTTGGAGGCCAGATTTGGTGGGAACATATCCACTCAAGGCGGCAATTCCACTGAAGGATGCCGGGTCAGTTAACCCAGCCGCATAAGCCATCACGGTGCCTTGGCTGAACCCGAGTAGGATCAGTCGATCACGATCAACGGGATAGCCTGCTTTGATATCGACCAGAAATTTGCGCAGTCGTTCTAAGCTCGGAAGGAATGTTCGATCGTCTGGTATCCCTTCCTGCCCTAGTTCGTACCAGGCGAATCCTCGTCCTAACCCTAGATTGAGCTCCATGGGGGCGCGGGGGGCTACGACGAGCGTGTCATCCAATGCTAATGCTTCGATAAGTGGCACGAGATCATGTGCATCTGCACCACGACCGTGAAGAGCAACGATCGTTGCATGACTGTCCCCCGAAGACTCAGGAAAGAAGACGTAGTGATCGAGTGATGTCGATATCGATTCGCCCTGTCTCAATGCGTGGAACCTTTCCGAGACTTGGTCGTGGTCAAGTATTTGTTGGTCAAAAACTTGCCTACCGATCACGTAGGCCGTGTTAAGGATGGCTCTTCGGAAAGCTTGTTAACGTTGATTTTACTTCGTTTCGGTTTGTGAGGCTAGTTGAGGCTCATTCCGTTTGCGATGGAACGTTGGCAGTCAATTTGGGAGAACCAAGTGGAATACAATCTTTCAGAGAGTGGTGTGCATCCGCTGAAACTGGGCGAAATTCTTTCTCCTCCGAGCGATCTATTTGATCAGCCACTCGGTTATACTCAAACCAACGGAACAAGAGAACTCAGGAATGCGATTGCCGCGACATATCCCAGCGCAGATCAAAGCAATATACTAGTCACGAACGGGAGTTCGGAAGCCAACTTCGCGGTCATGTGGTCATTTCTGGAACGGGGCGCGGAGGTCGCGGTAATGCTGCCGAACTACATGCAGATATGGGGACTTGCCAAATCCTTCCAGGCCAAGTTGAGGCCGTTCTGGATGCGTGAATCTGAGGGCGCTTGGGTTCCAGATCTTCAATCGTTGAAGAAGGTTGTGAGCCGGAAGACCAAGCTGATAGCGGTCTGCAATCCCAACAATCCGACGGGAGCGATAATGCGTGACGAGCAAGTGGAAGAGATCTGTAGAATCGCAAAGAAGGCGGGTGCCTGGATTCTTTCTGATGAAGTGTATCATGGAGCGGAGCTTGATGGAGGGTCGAGTCCCTCGTTCTGGAATCGATATGAGAAAGCGATCGTGACCAACGGATTGTCGAAGGCCTACGGCCTGCCCGGTCTCAGAATCGGATGGGTCGCAGCGCCGAGTGAACTCATTGCTAAGCTCTGGTCCTATCACGATTACACCACGATTTGTCCATCCGCTTTGAGCGACTATCTCGCCAGACGAGTCCTCGCAGAGGATCTACGAACGAAGATACTCACAAGAACCAAACATATACTCCGGGAAAACCTCCCCGTCGTCAAGTACTGGGTTGAAGGGCATCGAGGGTGTTTGTCGTTCATTCCTCCAGAGGCTGGAGCGATCGCGCTGGTTAAGTACTCTCTGAAAATTGGTTCAAGCGACCTGGCTGAACGTTTGGTTAAGGAGAAGAGCACTCTAGTCGTGCCTGGTGACCAATTCCTCCTCGGAACGTACATGCGGATTGGATATGGGTCGACTGGCGAGTATCTCAAAGAAGGACTGAACAGGGTCAGCGAGTTCATCAACAGTATTCAGAGCTGAATTAAAGATCGATTGCGAGGCCAAGTCGCTTCGCTTAACAAGGGGAGCGGACCGAAAGATTGAATTAGAGTGCAGGTCACTTTCAGGCATAATTGCGAAGTATTCATGATGAGTCAGCAAACAGCGCATGTAAAACTCAGATGTGTTGAGTGTAAAGCGAAGTTTGACAGTAAATATGATGCCTTTGACACATCTGCAATAACCCATGTGGGGCAGGTACTTGAGAACTTCATCTTCTGCCAGAAAATCGGGAAACGGGGATGCGGGAAAAGAGTTTCAGTCGTAGTGATCGACATTCGATGAATGTCAACAGATCCGAATTCTGTTTCGAGAAAAACAAGGTAAGCATGAAATTGCGGATCAGCTGACGAAAGTAAATTCCGTGCCCAATGAAATGTTGTGACTGCGTACGAAGTTCGCGTTGATCTCCAAGACATACAACGCCACGACTGGCGGCGCGTAGGTTGGGCATTGGCCTGAACCGCATGGCTGCAAATTCTGTTCTATGAAAACCGCTTCCCTTGACGAATTGAACCAAATTATGTCAAGGGGGAACATCATTCCATTCATCCAAAAGCCCCATTGAGCTTCATAACCGAAGACAAAGAGCATGCCATGATCAGAGGGCAAGTTAACGCGACCTGATAACCCTCTCTGCTGATCCTCAGAGCCTTCCGCAAGTTCTACGTCAAGTATTACTCCTGCAATTTGAATTCTAGTGGACTTCGCTGCAGGCCTTAGAAGCTGGTATCCAGCGAATACGGATAACAGAATAACCACGATAATGGCTCCGGCAAGCAACTTGTTCATCCTATTCGCCTCGGCTTTAGTTCCGAGAAGTGAGTTCTGCTGTTTAGTTTTGTTAGCATGATAGCAACGCTGTTAACCTTTCTTGGCTCCGAGATAGAATCCTACACCGAAGCTTCCACTTATGGGAAGAACTTCAGCGAGCAGCGTTACTGAACCTACCAAGCCTGCAATAGAGTTCGTGAAAGCACCCTCGACAACTGAAGAAAAGGCGTTGAAGTTAACCGTAATCACGCCTGTCGACGCCAGCCATGTCAATGCAAGCATGAATAAGCCTGAGATTAGCGCAGTTATCTTAAGAACGATTGCAGCGACTTTCTTCAAACCATAACCTAATAGAAATCCCAGTGTACCCCCAAAGCCCACTTGCGTAACGATCAGGCTCACAAGTCCACTGGTGTCCAAGGCGTGCACGTGCAAGAACTCGATCAGTGCCTCATGCATTAAAGATTCGACACGGCCGCCAGCATAAAACCAAGGAAACGAGTCGAAAATTGTACACGCACAGCGAAAAATAGGCACACGCTGGCAGGAAACTTATCAGCATATCCCAATAGCTACTTGCATGGCCTCACTTCTCCCTGCCCCGAGCCTGCTGGCCGTGTTCCTTGCTGCGACAGTTGCGCTGAATATCTCCCCCGGCCCAGACATGCTGTATGTGATCTCTCGCGCATTGGAGCAGGGACGGAGGTCCGGGATTGTGTCAGCACTGGGAATTGGAGCTGGGACCTTGGTGCACACGCTCATCACAGCAATCGGGCTTTCCGCTATACTGCTGTCATTCCCGATGGCCTATGAGATTATCAGATATGCTGGTGCAGCGTACCTTCTCTTCTTGGGTCTTCGAACACTGACCAATCTGCGCGCACAGAGAGAATCTGCTTCTCTTTCCCGTCAGCCGAACCATACGAGTCTCAAAACTGTATTTCGGCAGGGGGTCACCACCAATGTGCTGAACCCGAAAGTTGCACTCTTCTTCTTAGCGTTCCTTCCGCAATTCGTGGACAACTCGAAAGGTCTTGTAGCATTCCAGATTGTGTTGCTCGGACTGATCTTTGATACCTCGGGTACAACTTGGAATATACTCGTCGCGACGGTAGCTGGACGCGCCAGTGAGTTACTCCACAAACATACAAGAATATCGCGCATACAGAAGATCATCCCAGGCTTTATTCTCGTAGCTCTTGGTATCCTAATCATGCTATGAAATGAACGGATGGCAAGATCAATGTCTCATAATAACGCCGAGCCGATAATTGCCCAAGAGGTTTCTCCTCGGAAGGTTTCACCAGATGAATTGTCTGACGGCTTTCGCCAGCTCGGCATAAGCGCGGGTGATTCAGTCATGTTGCATGCATCGCTTGACAGAATTGGAGACGTTGATGGCGGAGCCGCCATGGTCTTGCATAGACTTCTCGGCGCCATTGGCAAAAAGGGCACGCTCCTAATGCCGACCTTCACCTCCATAACGAGGCACAGCGGCACACACGACAACTTTACGAAACCGGGATGCTGGTGCGAAGGAAGCGAAACTCGGCATCTTCCGTTCATTCCCGACCTCCAACCTGACAAAACGATCGGAGCGATCGCTCACAGGCTCTGCAGTTGGCCATCTTCAAGAAGGAGCAATCATCCCGCATTCTCCTTTGTTGCTGTTGGCGCAGGCGGAGATGAGCTTGTTCGTGAGTATGACTTACTCGATCCCTTGTTACCGATAAGGCGGTTTCTCAAACATGACCCAATCGTTCTGACCGTCGGCGTTCTCCTCGATTCTGTTACGGCAATCCACTTGGCGGAAGAGAAGAAGACTTGTTCCAAATTTGTGATGGAACGTGCGCTAACCATATCTTCCAAAGGCCCTGCTTGGGTCGATGTGCTCGCGTTGGGATGCAGCAAAGGCTTCGAGAGGCTCAGATCGAGTATGCAGGACGTAGAACACAAAGAGACGACAATCGGATCGGCAGAGGCGCAAACGTTTTCTATGAAAAGAATTGTCGAGACGGCGCAGGCGCATCTTGACAAGGACCCATGTGCGCTTTCCTGCGCCAATACGGCATGTCTCAACTGCCTAAGGTCGGTTTAGCACGATCTAGGAGAGAACAATTATCTGCGCCACCAACCAAGTTCTTTTGGCAATGATCTTGTCAGCACTTTGGCGCCGTTCTCGGTGACCTGAACATTATCCTCGATTCTGACGCCCATCTTACCCGTCAAGTATACCCCAGGCTCAACTGTGTGTACCATGAATGGTTGGAGCGTTTCGTCGCCGTTGGGGACGATGTACGGTGCCTCATGAACCTCAAGCCCGAGACCGTGCCCCGTTCTGTGTGTGAAATATTTGTCGAGGTTCTCTTGCCTGAGTCGACTTCTAGCAGCCTCGTCTACTTGCCCAACCGTTGCTCCCGGCTTGGATGCCCTGATTCCCTCCTTCTCGGCATCTAGCACGTTCTCGTAGAGGTTCTCGAATTCACTGTCTCTCCCCGTCATGTATGTTCGAGTAATGTCAGCGAAATATCCAGCGTACGTGCAACACGCATCGACTACTATGCTCTGTTTGCGTTGTATCTTCTTCGATTCAGGCATGTGATGGGGGTCCGCCGCTGAGGCTCCTGCTTGAACTAGCATGACCTCAACACTCTCCGCACCGTTCGAATATATCGCCTGTGTGATCTTGTTTCCTAACTCTATCTCCGTCATCCCGGGGCGAATGAAACCTGGTATCTTCATAAACGCCTTGGAGAGGATGGAAGCTGCACGTTGAAGCAATTGAAGTTCTCCGGGTTCCTTGATTTCGCGTATGTTCTGAAGAATTTGTTCAGCGTCTTCGAGTTGTAGATTCGCTTGCCCGGTAAGGAGATGGATGAACCGGTACGGAACTCTGCCTTCGACTCCCCATCTCCCCTTCAAACCAAGCCCGCTTACGACACCCTGGTATGCGCGCGACGGGCCTTCCTCATCGCTCCAAGCGTGTATCGCAATTTTCGTGGAGGTTCTAGTGAAAGGCCCCGCTTCGAACATCGGCGCCACAAGGTGCGGGTCACCATCTCTAGGGACAAATAGAAGAAATGGGCGCTCTAAGAGCGCTGACCTGATGCCCGTGTAATACCTCAAGTTAGGCCCCGGCGTCAGGATCACTCCTTCGAACTCGCTTGCCCTAATGCGTTCACGCAATTTCTCAAGTCTAAATTGGAAAGTATCATTCATCGTAGATTCCTACCTGCCGAGCCTATTGCCTCATCGAACTATAATGTTCTTCCATCATCGATTTCCGATGAATGAAAGGATGAATCCGTGCCTCGTCGTAGGTGCAACATAGAGAGCTATTCTTGCTGCCAGAAATCTACAGTCAAAGGTCTATGAAAAAATGCGAATTGGATGGTTGGCCCCGTCTACTGTGGGAGTCTGACGCCGCAGTAGTGGCAGTAGATGGCATTGGGGTGCGTGGGTTTACCGCAATTTGTGCAGTAGGCTTGTAGCTTCAGAGTCTGTGCCTTCGTTATCATCCTGTTAGCCAAGCGCCCGTTAGCTCTCGCTCGGCGTCGTAAAGCGATCCACGCCACAACGAGGCCGACCGCAATACCAACTATGACGTAAATTGCTGGAGCTGCTATGCCACCTAGCGGTGAGGCAAGCGCTTGGTTCGCCGCTTGCTCCGCCTGCAAAACCAAAGATAGTGCTGACGCGTAGTCCATTTGCGAATACTTATCTTCCACAGCACTGAGTCTGTTTCTGATGCTCAAGTAGCTGGCTGGGTTTTGCGATGAGAGTGTCGCAAGCAAGGACTTGACGTTCAGGTAGATCTGATCCACATGTGCTCTCCGCAAGTCATCCTTGTCTGATTGACCGAAAGTATAGTCGTATGTGTAGTATCCCATCACGGAGAGAATGAAGTCCCCTACTGCTCCGAAATTGTGTGGATGTGGCAGCCCCAGCATATGCCCCGACTCGTGAATTATCGTCTCCGTAAAGGCCTGCCCTTGATTCGGTTGTGCAGGTGATACGTAGTTTCCGCGTTGAAACTCCTGCTGGCTAAGCGACACGAGAGCCATATCGCCAAGCGCCACACCTAGCAAAGCTTTGATTTCGGATTCCGGTTTGGCGATCACCCATTTGCCCGTAAATGTGAAGAGGGTATCGTTGCTGAAGGCGAAAGCGAAAACTGGTACTGTGAACTCTGCTCTATCCTGACGAAAGTTTGGTTCGAACGTTTGGAAATTGTCCCGCATATACTTGTAGACAGGTCGTGCATCAACGATGCGGTATTGCAGAGGCTGCCCAGACACACCGTACGTGAACGAGTCCGTGTACTTGTAGTTGGACCGAATAACGTTCTCCAATCCACTGTATTTCGCCAGGTCCTCGAATTTCAAGGATACTTGTATGTTCGAGTAAGGGACCAGGTCTTGGAATGCTTTTCTGACCTTGTCAGGGTCGACCGTAGAGCGTAGGTTAACCGCTTGCTTTTCTGGATCAGTTCGATTGTCGAATACGTGAATGTCGAACGTGTACTTCTCTGAGTAAGTAGGCGTGTACTCGAAGAAGGGTGTGACAAAATTCCACGTTGCCTGAGAGATGTAGTCAGCAAGATACTGGGTGAACCATGTCTTGCCATATGGGGTTTTTAAGTCGAGGTGGTTATCTTCGAGTGCAATCTGGAGTGGTAGATCTTCAATCGAGGTCCAGAAGGACGGGCCTGCACTGAAGTCATTGAACCAGAATCTGTGAACGCCACCCCATCCAGTCATGTAATCGCGATAGCGTAATCGATAGCCTAACTCCAAATCCTGGTAGTTTACGCTGTAGTAGTGTGCGGTCCCATTGGGCGGTGCTGTTCGCTTATTTATCAAAAAGTCCCTATAATCCTTGAAGCTGTAGGACGGCAGCTCAGGCAGGTTCATGAACATTAGGGTCCATCCGTTCGAAGGAAAACCGCCCAAGTCATTTTGATTGTTGAAGATCCAATTCTCAACCTTGTTCGCGTCATAGGTCACTGATGTGAGCGAGTAGTAGTTCGAAGTCGATACGTACCCTGATGATTTCCGGGTGTAGTTATAGAACCACGGATTACTTTGCTTTTTCACCACTTGAATGCTCTGTAGATAAGATTCAAGATTCGATTTGAACTGGCTACTAGCAAAGGTGAATGTGTAACTCACGTTATAGACGACTCCCGTTAGGTTACCTCCCGGCGGAGGTTCGAGCACTTGACCGAAAGTCGTGGTCGGAAGATTGCCTCCCCACTTGATGTAATTCAAATCGACGGTTGCAGGATCGATTCCAACAAAGACTACTTTCACAGGTATTGATACATAACGTTGAGGTGTAGTCTGCGCATGAACAACTCCCCCCAACCCTTGGTTAGGGATCAAGGTGAGGATCATGATCACGGAGATCGCGAACGCTGTTAACTTACTTGCTTTCAATGGATTTCCCTCTGAAACATATGATTCGTTCCCATTGCGTAGAAGCTCAGGTTGTTCCATCATTCTACAATTTACGCGTTTTGTAATGGTGTCACAGGTTTTCAGTACGGTGAAGCGCTGATCCAAGGTTGAGGTTTGGCATAGTGCCGTTGACAGTGATCAGAGCTAGCGCAGATGGGACTAAGGGATGATTTGATGTCGCTAGTGGTGATGGTTGATAGTTATCGAGCCAGAAATTGACTGTGAGATCCGATCCGGGTGGAACAGGGAGGTGAGAAGTGACTCTCTGGTATCCTGCAAGTGCGACACCGATATCGTACGAGCCCCCGGGAACCCACAGTTGATAACGTCCGTCCAAGCTGAAGGTGGTATAGTTTCCATACCTACTCTGTGAGGTACTTGGTTGCATCTCTATGGTCGCCCAGGAAAGTGGATGTGCCTCATCAAACATGTCTGGGCCTACAACGATTCCGCTAACCCGTGTTGCTCGGTTCATACTGACTATCAGAGAGACATTTTGACTCGGTTGCAGCGTTACATCTATTCGTCGGGACTGATAGTATCCTTCAACCCAAACGAAGATCGTATAGTCACCTGGCGACAAACCTCCCTCAACTTGCCGACTCGAATCTGTTGTGTCGTAAAACCCACTCCACTTCAGCATCGGATCGCCAAAATATAGATTGAACCCCGCCAAAGTGATCTCAAATGTTTGATTACCATTTGGAATGTAGGCCAAGTTTGCGCCCATGAAGTTTCCATTGGTGTCGTAAATCTCAAACCTGGCTGGTGTTGCGTCTATGTGGTTCAGTGGTTGCGCGAATAGTTGTGTGGAGTCTATGGGAGAGAGAAGCCCCTCCGTCTTGAAGACCAAGGTTAGATCAATTACTGGGTCCCGTACCAGGTAAACGGCTATGTCGCTTCTGCCGCCGAGCACCACGTGTACTCTGACTGTGTCGCGTTGAGTATAACCGACTGTTTTGACATAAATCGCGTAGTCGTTCGTGAGCAGGCCTGCATAGAAGAACCGGACGATAGCGTTGTTGAACGGTTGAGTGGCGTTGGTGTAGTAAACGTTCCCGTAGGGGTCGATTATGTTGAGGGTTATTGCTTTTCCTGGAAAAGCAAAAGGTCTCAAGACCGCTGGTTTCTGAGTGTCAACGGAGTAGAAAGTCATGTTTATTCCGGCTCCCCTAATCATGGGAAAACTGATCTGAGCGGGTATATTGAAAGAGGCAGATGACGCGAGTCCGAGCGTTACTTGTATGTCTGCCAGCTGAAAGTATAGATCCCTAACGCCAAGATTGGCGTACCCAGCGAATATTGGTGATGACTTCAACTGTGCAAAGACATGGTACGTGCCTGGAAGTAGGCCGTAGTCGTGCGCAAATCGGCTAACGATTCCAAAAGTGCGACCCCTGCTAAGCCCAACAATCGTCAGATTAGCATTCGTTCTGCCAGCGGACACGAATGTGGTATTTTGGCCGCGCAGGATCCATTGCTGGTCGTATACGTTAATCGAGAGCGTTCCGCTGATGTCTAGAGGCACCTCACCAATCGTCGAGTTTGAGTCTTTGAAGTGAACGGTGACTGAGAGAATGTTGCTTCGAAGCAGGCGAATTTCAGAGCGGATGTGTGTGGTCTGGTTATATACATGGACGAGCGCGTCATCAAGTTGCACGTATGACAGCACGTAGGCGCGCAAGTAGTAATCCCCGGCAATGAAGCCCGACGTATCTGCCGCAAAGTCTTGCGGAACTCTGCCGTCAAGCAAGTAATGCCTAAAGGAAGTGTCGAATTGATTCGCCGATGGGTTTAGAGAAGTAGAGCCTATGTCAATCGTGCTCGCGCCGCTCACTGATATAATCTGGAATGATATGGAGCGTGGTCTTGTGCTTGTGGCTCCGCTGGGAGAAATTGATGATAGCGTCCCCCATGGAATGCGGATTCCATCAGCAGTCATGGATAGAACGGAGAGCGTCATGTTTACGCTTCGTAGCAAGAAAATGTCAACGCCTACGAGCGATTGGGCCGCGAGAACGCTAATCGTGGTTGACCTGGTAGTGGGTACGTAGCCTGCCGCGTAGGCTGTGATGTTGTACGTTCCCGGAGCAACTCCGAATAACGTATAATTCCCATTGGCACTAGAGTTGAGAAATGCTTGCGCTGAGGCTGGATTTCCCAGATAATCGATCCCCGTAGCTAGGACTCGTGCTCCAAGACTAGCTCCAGAAGGATCGGTTAGGTTGATCGGGGTACCTGCCAAATTCGGTTTAGTGTTGCCAGCATCTCGTAGGATACCGGAGATGTATGCCGGATCCCTACTACCTTTCACAACGAGGGTAGGGAAATTTGCTGCTCCGATGGATTTGCCGCTAATGAATGCCTTGAAGAAATATCGGCCTGCCGTTGACGGAGAGGTAACCTGAAAGAGTCTTATGTATTGGCTTTGGCCTGCACGGAAGATGCGATGACCTACTAGCGGAATCGAATATGAGCTAGGGCTAATTGTGTAGGTCAGATTGCTGACGCTGACCCTCCACCAATTGGGTGCAATCTGATCGTCCGAGCTTTGCCTTGAGAGCGAGATAAGGTTTGGATCGTATTTGTTGCTGTAGCTGGTCCAAGTGTTGCTAATCCCCAGTCCCGTGAAGTCGGGTGGAACGTAGATGTCGATCGAAATTGGTGCCGAGATTGGGGGCGATGGAGGAGAAGGCAGGACCTGAAAGCTAGCTGTTGCAGAATCGCCTTCAGGGCTTCCGGTTGCAGTAATAGTGTACGTGCCGGGTTGTACATTAGCCACAAGAAAAGTCCCGGCTGTAATCGTGCCACCTGCAATCGTACAGCTGGTTGTAGGAATGCCTACTGGGCTACCCGACAATGAGCAGCTTGTGTCACTCAAAGAAAATCCTGAACCCAAGACGGAAAAGGGCGACCCAACCACACCGGACGGGCCGGGACTCCCAGTCCCTGTCAGAGTTATAGATTGAGAAGTAGCTGTAACCGTGAATAGATCGTTAGCTTCACCTGTATCGCCGCCCGTGGTTGTCACAGCAATTGTGTAGGTGCCAGTTGGTCCTGTCACAGTAAATGAACCGGTTAAGATGCCCCCTGCAATACTGCAGGTGGGGGCCGGTACAGGAGAGACAGGGCTACCAGTCAAAACGCAACCAGGACCATCAGTCGAATAGAACCCAAACCCGGAGACGCTAACGATCGTTACTCCCGCCGGGCCTGAAGACGGATTGAGAACAAGCGATGGCGGAAGGACAGTAAACGTGGATGAAGAAAAATCACCACCGGGAATACCGGTTGCAGTGATCGTGTACGCGCCAGCAGGCACATCATCAACAGAAAAAGATCCAGTTAGAATACCACCTGAAATTCCACAGCTCCATCCCGGTTTTACTGGGACACCAGACAATGAACAGCTTGTATCACTTGAGGAAAATCCTGAACCGGACACCAGAACCGGGCTGAAACCAACTTGAGCAGACAGTGGGTTAAGCATGAGTGGGTTCAGAGTTATGTTGAACAATAGGTCTCCTACGCTATTCGTGAGAATCGCACCGCTAGGATAACTCAACTTCACAGAGGCGAAGGTTGGAAAATCAACCCCAAGCTTCTGACTATACTTGCCCGGCGATACGTCCACGCAAGCACCAAAATTGCCTGTAGGATTACATGTCTGAATAACCCCATATGTGCTGGTTGCTGGAGTGGATAGAAGCACGCACGTCAAGAGAAAGTAGGTCAAAACTCTACGCAAGAGTCTTGGGCAATCAGCCGTCATCTAAAACATCTGTTCAGGGCGGAGTCGACTCTAATTCGGTTTCAGCCGTTACATCCGCCTCTTCTATGGTTTGCCCTCCTCGAAATCTGATGAAGACCATCGCAACTCCAACAACGACTAACACGACCAACACACCAGTTATGAACGAGGAGAACGCGAAGATAAGTTCCTGCGATTGCTGACCAGACGCGACAGCGGCGCGAGCAAATGTGGGTCGTGGCGTCATGACGTACAATCCGTATGCATACAAGGCGTTCAAGAGGCCGGATGCCAAGCTGGCGTATCCAATCTTCTTTTTCGGGAATTTTCCGGTCTTTGATTTCATCAGAGAACCGACCACAATTCCCGTGATGATTATTGGAAGTATAATCGGGGTCGACGGCATCAATGTCCCTCCGAGATTCGACTTCATGAGTCACCGTATTTATATAAGAATAACTACATTCCGTAGTTTGTGATATCTTCGGTTGAAACTCAACACGCTGCGACCTCATCAACGTGATCTTAGGTTCGCGTTGGGAGATCTTGAAGCTCTGATTCTTCGGCAGCTTTGGGGGATGGGTAGACCGCTTTCCGTGAAGGATTTTCAACGGAAGGTCTCTCGCTCGCGGCCGGTAGCAGTAACAACAGTCGCGACTATACTCGATAGGCTATATAGAAAAGGAATCGTATCTAGGCACTTAGTTAGGGAGGGCGGGCCTCACTACTTGTACTCGGCACGCATGACGGAGGAGGAGTTTCGCCACGCCGTTGTGGATAATGTGATGGGAACTTTGCTTCACAGCTTCAACGATGTCACAGTTGCATATTTGGCGGAAAGGATGTCTATGAGTAATGAGACTGATTGGCGCGTAGTTTCCAAGTACCTTAATCGGCTACGTAAAAGGGCTGCGGAATGACCGATCCTCACTCACCGTTTTTCGTTTTCCTCACGTGGATACTTATTGGTCCTCCATTGCCTCTGCATTTGGCATTAGCCCTCGTAGGCTTCGGTCTATTATCCGTGCTTCTGCTGAGACGTCAGTTTCACGGCAAGACTATAGCGCTGCTCGGTATGCTTGGAGTAATGTTTGCTCAGAGTGCGCTAGTGGTTTTCAAAAGCCTCGTCCATGTTGAAGGTGCCATACCGCATCCGGAGTTGCACATGGAAATGGTTCGTGAGATGTGGCTACCCCTCTCGATGCTTTTCAAGTTCGACTCACGGCTAGCTCAGATAGGCGTATTGGCCGCGGTGTGCGTCGCTCTTTACGTCGAGTTTGGCAGGTCGAGGTTAGGTATGGCCGAGGCCTTTCCTTCGTTGCAGTTCTTCGAACCTCCTGTCGAACTGGAGCAGAGTGTCAAGAAGCTGGCTGAACGGGCCGGAATAGAGACTCCTGAAATCCGCTTGGTCGATTCCGGTGTGCCTTCGGCCTTTACTGTTCGTGTGAGTCGAAAATACGCGATCGCTGTCTCAGTTGGTTTATTGGAATCCTTTGACGAAAGCGAAGTTGAAGCGTGTGTAGCTCACGAGATTTCACACCTCAAGAATAAGGATTTCACTCTCAGGTCAATTGCCACATTAGCTAAGGTGGCGCTTTTCGCGCGACCTCTGAGCTACTTCATTGAGTCGGCAATATACCGTGCACGCGAATTCCTAGCGGATAAGACTGCGGCGATGCTTATCGGAGGACCAGAAGCATTGATTTCGGCCTTATCAAAGTTGCATGAGTCGAATGTTGCGGGTTCAGCGACAATCCAACCAATGTTTTCATGCTGTTTGGACGGAAGAAGGAGCTTCCTTCGTATCTTGGACAAACATCCAGATCTTGCTAGCAGGATAAGGGTTCTTCGTGAGATGAGAATATCTTGAGCAGGTCCATCAATACCCGAAGATGCTTATTTGCAGTCAGCCTTCTTCTCGTCTTGCTTATGTCCTATCCGCTAGATCACGTCAGCGCACAGAACGTTGCGCATCTGTCCGTAACGATAACTGGTCAGAGCCTGACCGCGGGATTCAACAATACTCTTGTAGTTACCATCCTGAATAGCTACTACTCAGCCAATTACCCCAACACAGCAATATACGATGTTGACATTGCGATTACAACAGGGACAACGTCAGTGTCAACAGGGTCGACAGGGGTAACGATATTTGGCGACGGTCACTGGCACTATGACTCACTTGCTTTGGGGAAAGCAGTTACAATTAGCGTGAAGGTCTTTGCTCCTACTGCGGCGATCGGTAGCTCCGTCCAAGGCTCGGTTACTGCCACATACAAACAACTCGGAGACGTATCGTATACTTCGGAGACTCACTCATTCGGTATGACAGTGTACGGGTGGATCAATTTGATAATCTACGGCTTGATAGTGACGCCTACTGTTACCACGCCAGGAGGTAACCTTAGCATATCTGGAAATCTGCTCAACGGTGGAAATCTGGCAAGCTACAACGCAAACGTCACGGTCATATCCAATGCTATTGTTCCCAGTATTACGTCAAGCGTATACATAGGTGAAGTTGATCCTAACATACCTCGACCCTTCAGCCTGTTTTTTGGCCTGAAGCCCGGGCTGCCTGAAGGCAACTACACGCTCACCTTGTCCGTTACTGCCATTGACAGCAGCAGGCCGGGTTCCCCGTTCACTGGTCAACAGACAGCGCAAGTGCAGGTTAAGAGGGCTGCGGCGGGAACACAAAATCGGCGTGTTACTCAGATTGGACCAATGGATATACTGTTTCAGATTCTGCGCAATCTCTATGAGACGTTCTTCGGTTCGCCCACTTCAACTCCTACCTTCAACCCGACTGGGTCAAACCCTGTCGGCCCAGTCGTTTTTCCCTGAAGCCTGAAGTCCGCTCATTCATACTTCAGGGCTACCACGGCGTTCATTCTTGAAGCTCGCCAAGCGGGATAAAGGCCCGCTAACACTGAAACCACAATTGGAAACAGTAGTGAAAACATCAATAGCTCTGGAGTGAACACTGGTTTCGCTGCCGTTCCTCCCCCACCACCAAAAGGTCCTCTTCCTGAGAGCGGCAATGCTCCCCCTATCATGAACGAGAGAACATAACCTAACATTGTACCCACGATTCCTCCAATAATCCCTGTTACAACTGCTTCAGAGAGGAATATGCTCATTATCTGTCTGGGTCGATATCCGAGCGCCTTGAGCACACCAATTTCCCTGGTCCTCTCCATGACGGACACGAACATCGTGTTCGTAATTCCAACCGCAGCAACGAACATTGATACGGCTCCTATGCTTCCAAGAAACACTGTCATTTGCCCGGTGATTGATTGAATGCTAGAGAGAATGGCGGAGGCGCCGATTAAACGCACGTTGGCTCCGTAATACGTCTGAATGATCTGTTGCACCGAAGCCACATCATCGGGCGTGTCGGTTATGACGTAGAAGCCCGTGTAGTACGGTGTCTTGAACAGAATCTGTGCGGACTGCAATGAAATGAAAATCGTGTCATCAATGTTCGAGAAGAGTACACTTCCATATTGAGCGAGGATACCTTTCACTAGGAAAGCCATACCCCCCTTCACGCCAGATATTTGAACGGAGAGCATCTGATTGACGTCCGCTAACTGAGCAGTTGATCCGGGCGGAAAAGCAATCCCATACCCGATAGCAGCCGCGGCTGGGTCATATAGACTCGGCAATACCCCCTCATAGAGGTCGAGTCCCTTGTAGAGCTTGAATAACTGGTTAGGGTCAACGCCTTGGAGACTTCCTTGAATCGTGCCGCTTCCAGACACGATATTGATCCCTTTACTATAGAATGGAATGACATCCACTACGCCCTGAAAGGACTTCAATATTCTTACGTCGTCCTGGGACAATTGATATGACGTTTGCCCACCACTAGCATAAAACCCAGCAGCCGACCTCACAATCAGCGTATTAGCTCCTATTCTATCGACCTGCGATTGGACGCCTGCGCTTAGACCGCTCGAACTCGCGATCAGTGCAAGAATGACCGCGGAACCAATCGCAATTCCAAGAATTGTCAGAACGCTTCTCGCTTTCCGATCCACTAACGCCTTAACTGCCAGCTTAAACATGTCAGATATGAGCATCGTCAATCACTTCGTGTAAGCGTCAATTCTCTCCAAGTGCTGCTCCTTCTCTATTAATCCATCCCGCAACGTGACAACCCGATGCGTCCTCTCAGAGACCTCGGGGTTATGCGTGACGATAACGAAGGTCGTACCCATCGCCTTATTGACCTGCGTGATGTAATTCAGAACTTCAAGGGTAGTCTTCGAATCTAAGTTCCCTGTAGGTTCGTCAGCTATTACGAGCGCAGGTTCTGTGACCAGAGCTCTGGCGATCGCTACGCGTTGTTGCTCCCCACCACTTAGCTCGTTGGGACGTTTGCGAGATTTGCCTTTCAATCCGACGGCGCTCATCAATTTCAATGATCTGCTCCTGCGCACCTGTTCGGGCACGCTTCTCGCTATGAGCGGCATCTCAACATTCTCAACGGCGGTAAGCCTTTGAATCAAGTTAAATGATTGATAGACGAACCCGATACTCTTGTTTCGGAGCAACGCCAAGCCGTCTTCACCCAACTTTCGCAGGTCAACACCGTCTATAAGTACGCGTCCCGATGTCGGTCTGTCCAGTGCCCCTATAATATTCAGTAGGGTCGACTTGCCGCTGCCTGACGGGCCCATGATCGCCGTCAATTCTCCTCGATCTATCTTGAGGTTTATGCCCTTAAGTGCAGGATAATCTAGGTGGCCGACACGGTAGACCTTGGTGACATCCACTGTCTGAACTGCAGGTGCTGACCGCGGCATTTGCGTCAACTACGCGTTATAGTCGAAACATCGAGCATTTACGTCTTTTGCGCCCTATTAATTTGTCTCTGCAATCAGCTATCTCATCGGATGTTCCTTTAGCTCACTACCTGCCACAGCGAAGTAACCGTCGAACGCGCGAGAGTTGCCTCGGATTGAGAAATGCTAGTAAGACTTAAACCGATACCAATGTCGCTAGGGTTGGGCTGAAATATGAAATTCCGTTTCTGGCCTCTGCTAATTGGCGTACTGGTTTTGATCTGGGGAATTGCAACAATTGCGGGGCAAGTGCTGGGAATAAAATTCGACATTTCTTGGTGGGCCATAGTTGCCATAATCTTCGGTCTTTGGATACTTTCTCGTGCCGTGCAGCGAACCTAACCCCGCATTACCACCGAAGGCCTAGAAAATGCGCGACGGCATCGGTGAGATAATCATCTTTTGCTTTTTGACCTTCACTGTCACCTATCTAATAGAGGGATGGCTGTGGCTCACGGGGGGCCTCAGAAATCCGTTCACCCTCTTGGTTCTCATAACTGTAATGTTCGTGTCACTCTTCTCAGCTGTGATAACAATCAAATTTGTAGCCAAAGGTAGCCTCAGGAGCTACGGGATCGCCAAGGGCACCTACAGACACTACCTGTGCGCACTACTCTATCCATTTGCAGTAATTGCTCTGGGACTGGTATTTGTCTGGATCACTAATGCCACGCCGATCGATTTCTCGCTCACCAAATACATGCAGCTCTTCCCGAATGCTGCTCAACTGAGTCAAGTTCCTCTCTACTTCACAGTCATCAACCTGATTCTGGCGCCGTTCATCAACTTCATTCCCGCATTCGGCGAAGAGTACGGATGGCGAGGCTTCCTTCTAACAAAACTAATTCAGAGAACTGGTCTCTTCAGGGGTCTAATATTGACAGGTACAATCTGGGGTCTCTGGCACGCTCCGCTTATTCTGATGGGATACAATTACCCGCATCATGCAAACGTGTTCGGTGTGGCCTCATTCACAGTTTGGACGATACTCGCAGGTTTCTTTCTGGGTTGGCTGAGGTTGAAGTCCAATAGCACCCTTCCCGCGGCACTGGGACATGGCGCTATCAACGCGTACATCGGTTTAGGATTGTTGATCGCGCCAGCGATAGACGAAATCGCAACGATCCCTCTGGGCATCCCCGGCTTGCTGGCTCTCTTGCTCTTAGCGGTGGCTTCGTATGTGGACCTGTCGAGAGGTCTTTCGCGAAAGGTCCGTCTCGTCTAGTCTTTGTGACGCAGAGAATACTGGGTCAAGGTCCGGTTTGGCCGATCGGTCTACACGAAGACGCCTTTTGCTATCATGACTACTCTTCCACCAACCCAGACATCTATCAACTCTCCCTTCATAGTTGCCTTCAAGAAGAGGAGTGATGGCCGCCCGATCTCGTACCCTTGTTCAACTCGAATGTTGTCTATGTGATCACTGCCGAAATAACTATGTTTGACCAAGTAAGCCGCTAGGCATCCGTTAGCGCTTCCTGTAGCTGGATCCTCTGGTATGCCGTAGTAGTCGATGAATACGCGAGCGTTGATCTGATTCACCTTAGCGTAAGCTTCCGGACAAAAGACCATAACGCCTTTGGAGGACTTGTCCTTGATGAATTCGAAATACTTCGCCTTGTCTATTCTTGATCTCTTAACGGCATCAAGGCTTTTCAATGGAACTATGATGAAGGATAATCCCGTCGAGACCTCTTCAATTGGAAATCTGCTATCGATGAGGTTCTCGTCGATGCTAAGCATCTGCGCGGCGGACTGCCGAGGCAGCTCAGTTTTTCCGAAGGTGGGCTGTATCTGCTTCATCCAGAGCAGATCAGGGGTCTTAGCCTTGTAGCTGAGGCTGACTGGAACTTGGCCGACCTTCAAATTGAGCACGACGCTCTTGACGGCCTTCCGGACAATTGCTTGCTGAATCACGTAGGCTGTTCCGAGCGTGGGGTGACCTGCGAAGGGCACTTCCTCATTGGGCGTGAAAATGCGAACATCGTAACCGCCGTCTCGTTTTTGACGAGACAGAACGAAAGTTGTCTCGGAGTAGTTCATCTCTTTGGCTATCTTCTGCATTTCAATCTCGGAGACTGAACTGGCACTGGTGAAGACAGCAAGTTGATTTCCGGCGTATTTCGACTCAGCAAATACATCCACCGTACGGAAAGCGAGCTTCCTCAAACTTTGCTTCCCCAGCCACTCATCAATTAACCAATGTGCACGTGAACGAGTCTACGCAATAAATGTGGGCAGTGATCAGCGCAATTGCCATCGTCTTGCTTAGTTAACGAGTTAGGGCTGGGAATATGAACAAGAAAACGTGCTCAACGGGAAAATAGCGTCGAGTGGAATGCCGAATGGATTGGCTAATGGTTCCAGTCAGACGGAATCGGTTACTTGAGAAGTTGCTTTCATCAGATGTGAAAGCAGATCTTCTCGTCCTTTTCAATCAGAATCCTAGCTTCACCGAGAGAACGGAGGACGTGGCGAGGAGAATCGCAAAAACGCCCAGGGAGATCGAGGATGATTTGAAGGATTTGTTAGATGTTGGGTTTCTATCAAAGAAAAACGTCGGCGGCAATGAACTCATCCGCTATGACCGGAAACGAGCTGCAGAGATTCGAGAATTACTATCGAGCCAAATCACGAAGTCACTTGAGTCAGAGTAGAAACTGTGGGCAAACAAGCATCCTGTGACTCAGCTGGGATTGGCGATCAAGCGTCTTATAGGCGCTTATGGTGGGAGTATCTCAGTAGAGAGCAGGATCGGAGAGGGAACGACGTTCGTTATACGTCTGCCAATCAAGCCAAAGACGTTGAGCCATGCATGAGTCAAGTAGCCAGTATTCTGTTGGTAGATGATGATCAAGCCATAAGGAAGAGCATCTCGAAAGCTTCGGAGAAAGCCGGTTGCAAGGTTGACATCGCAAGGAACGGGAAGCAGGCCTTAGAAATGTCTACGGTCAAGGCTTACAAAGCGAACAGAAGATCAACCAGTTTGTCGAAACACGGCTCAGATAGCACGGATCGGAAGAGATAGACAAAAAGTGAATTGATGCTGGGCTACTGAATGCACGAAATGATTGAATCTTGTTTGCGACAAGGGCTTCTTCATCTCCCATGTTCAAGTTGATGATGGTATTCTACTAGCGTCATCGGCGCTTGGAATGCGCGTTGGACAACCTCATTTAGTGCTGGATGAATGTGCATGGCGTCCAGCATGGGCTTGGCGCTTCGTTCTCGCGTGTACATGAGGTTGATTATTTCTTGGATCAGGATCGATGCATCCGGTCCGATTATGTGAGCTCCGAGAATTCTAAGATTATCTCGCTGTAGGATTACTTTCACGAAATAGTCTTTCACCGCCATTGCTTCGCCTTTCGCCGTGTCCTCGTATCGCTCAAAACCGATCAGAATCTCATTCTTCGCGTATCTTGATACTGCCTCTTTCTCCCTCATTCCGACGCTTGCGATCTCCGGGTGCGTGAAGACTGCGTGCGGGACGGCGTGATAGTCCACGGGAATCCGCTGATTAAGCACGGCGTTGTAGTAGATGACTTCGGCATCATGGTTCGCGACATGTTTGAACGGATACTTACCATGAGCGTCTCCCAGCGCCCAAACGTTTGGTTTGGATGTCTCCAAGAACTCATTCACAACAATCCACCCCTTCTCATCCGTCTTCATTTCACTGCGTTCCGGATGGAGAATGTCGGTCGTAGGCCCGCGGCCGGCGGCTATCATAATCTCGTCTACTGTGATCTCCTTTTTCTCTCCAGTTCCGCGGTCGCCGGCAAAGAGCCTCTTCTTGCCCGTCGCAGTCTTCTCGACTCGGAGAACTTCGCAGTTGGTGAGGATCGTTGCGTGCCGTCCAAGCTCTCGCGTGGCTAGCGCCGATACCTCAGGTTCCTCTTGAGGTAGAAACTGTTGATTCCGACCGATTATCGTGACTCTAGACCCCATCGCGGAAAAGAAATGTGCGTACTCCGCTGCAATGTACCCTCCTCCAACAATGGCTATACTCGAAGGTAACTTCCGTTCATAAAGAACTGTATCGCTCGTATGATATCCCACCGTTTCCAGCCCAACAATCGGCGGAATAATCGGCTTAGAGCCAATCCCGAGAATAATCATTCTCGACGTGATGACTTGGTTATCAACCTTGAGTGTGTACTCGCCAACAAACTCCGCGGGTGCGTGGTAGTAGTCAATGTTCGGCGATTCAGTCAGGCCCTGTCGGATCTGGTTTATGTCATGGTCAATGAGGCTTCTCATTCGCCCCATTACCTTGCTGAAGTCAACTCCTTTTATGTCAACGCTGATTCCAAAGGCTGCTGCGCTCTCGATGGTTCTGATCAACTCAGCAGGATAGAGCAAAATCTTTGATGGGATACAACCTCGAGTTAAGCAAATTCCACCTGGTTCATCCTTGTCTATGACAGCGACTTTGATCTGAGGATTCCTCCTCATCATCCCATCAACAACGATCATGGCTGAACCTGTACCAATAGCTATGACATCGTACTCCTTCATACCCGAACAACCGGCCAAAACTGCAAACTAGCCATTAACAGGCTTTTGGGCTGCGGTCCCGCGTCTTTATTACCGGCCGGAGAAGGACCAGCGGCGACAGCATCCGAGAGTGATTCGGCCACGAGAAACTCGCTTGGCTTCTATAGGCGATTCTTGCTAAGCCTTCTGCTATCATGTCTGGTTATCGGGCTCGAGTCTGCTCCAACACATGCGGTCCAGACCACTGACAATGCGTCTAGGTACCTACGACTGGGGCTTGAGGCTACTGACTGGATAACGTCTTTTCAGGTTGCGCCGCTCTCTTCACATTGGGGCATACCCTACCAGAACGAAAACGTTTGGGGTCTTGATCCATACTATTACTCAAATGGAACAATAACTGCAGGCACCGACGGCATCAAGGGCGGCGCAAGACAGCAACTCGCTTATCTGATTGGTGGTCACGATTCTGGCCTAGGAGCTTTGGCGGCACTAAACGCATACCTCCTGACTCGAAACGAAAGATATCTCGACGCCTTCAGAACTTACTACCAGTATTTCCACCGCTCACAGATCTCATCACACAGTTACCCGGCAACGAACGTAACTGTTGCCGATGGGAAGAGCGTCACCATGTATGACGCAGGATTCTTCGCGGAACAGGCAAGCGTCTCCGCAGGGCGTGACGGTATTTATGGAACAGACGACGACAGCTCAAAGCTTGATGCAGTATTCCCAGCCGCGGAGCATGGAAACCCGATCGCCGCTGCGCTCATTGCATATTACAAGTTGACTCATAACGCCACCGCGCTTCATATGCTGAACCAGTACGGTGACTGGCTTCTGAAACTCCAGATTCGGCAAGGGAACTTCACAGGAGCCTTTCCTGTTACCCAAAACTACTTGGCGCTCGGTTGGAGGCCGCGAATGTTTGAGACCACGGAGTCCGCATGGATCCTTGCGGAGCTCTACTCGCTTACTGGGAACAGAACCTATTTAGACGCGGCGATCGCCGCAGGAAGGTACATGCTCCTAAGGCAATTCTCTGACTCTGAGGATACGCATGTACGGGGCGCGTTGCCCTACGAGTCAAACAAGACAAAATACACTAGCACAGTACTTACCAACCACGCAGGGTTCACGCTCCTAGCTTGGACACAACTCTATAGAATAACTGGTGACCTGCAATTCCTTGACGCCGCGAGGATGTACGCAGATTGGTTGCTCAGCTTCCAGGTCACTACGGCTGACACGCCTTGGGGTGATCACACTTACGCCAACGATAGCATGGCGGTGGGAGGGTTCTACTATGGATACGTAACCGAGAAACACGAGTTCGGATGGCGTGTTGCTCTCTCGCTGTGGAGCGCCGCGTATGCGATACCCGGACTACTGCTCCTAGCTCAATTCACAGATAACAATGAGTATCGTCGTTCGGCACAGATGGCTGCGGAGTGGCTAATGTTAATGCGGTATCCAGATCAGTCTCTGATTCCGCTTCAGTCTCTGGCGATAATCAAGTATGTTCTTTCGAGTTGGTGGGGATTGTACCCTCAGTTCTACCAACCCGATATGCGAGAGGTTAAGAAGGCTGGTATTCCAGCTTTCGTGGCACGGGTTCACTCTGATCCTTCAGTTCTTTTGAATCGAAACCCCACTTGGTTTGAAGAAACATACAACGTGAATTTCAACGCGATCGACTATCAAATGGCGTCTCAGGGTGATCGGTACATGAAGATGATTTGGAGTTGGTGGCCTGATTTGGGTTTCGAACCAAGATATGGGGGTGACATTGCATTCGGCGCGTTCGCTATGGGCACCTATCTGGCTTATCCGGATAAACTTGCAGTTGCGCGATCAAATATCCACAAGATAGAAGAGCTGACAAATAACCAGACCTCGTATTTCCCCGCAAACGTCACCTCTTCTCTTTCGTCTGCTCGGAATTCGTTGAACGATGCGATGCGAGATTTCGCCACTGGATGGTACCCAATCGCGGTTGCAGAGTTGGACAACGTTACAAGCCTTACAAGGTATGTCTTGAAGGAACTCTCTATCGTGATTCCCTTGGATAATTCAAAGACCACTGTTCAATTCTTGACGGCTGTTCTAGTAGTAGTTGTGATTTTCACTGTCACGATCAATGTTTACTGGTATCGCAAGATCAGACGACAGTTGCGAAGAACCCCCGAACATGTTTGACTTAGTTCTCATTGCGAATTGAGTCTACTGCGAATCGGGTCAACAGATATCATCAACGAGTGTCTTTCCTTGAGCGTATTTTGAGTCTGTTGGTCGTGTGTTTTGGATCAGTCTATCTTACTTCTGTTGGATTTTTGCGAGCGTGCTCTTGTACTTAATAACTATATATACACGACCTTTTGTCGTAGTTGAAAGTAGTGTTTCCAAGTATGTTGAGTTCTAAACAATCGAAATTAGCAATTATCGTTGCCATTGTCATCATTCTTGCCGTTGGGATATATGCCGGCGTTTACTTTGCCGGCCAGCAGACCCCAAGTCAGCAGCCACTGCCCAACACCACAATAATCGTTGGCTCCACGGAATATCCAGCCCTAGGCATTAGTCCGTATAACGCCTCTTTGGATACGGCCTTCAACATAGCCCATCAAATCTACGAAGGTCTTGTGACCGAGAAATTGGATGGCACCGTAGTCCCACAGTTGGCTACGCGTTGGTCTCCAAATCGTGACGCCAGTAGTTGGACGTTCATACTGAGGCAGGGAGTCAAATTCCATGATGGTACCCAGTTCAACGCAACTGCGGTAAAAATGAGCATAGAGCTCTCACTACCTACAAATCTGGGCAAGCTTCTGATAACTCCGTACATCAAGAGCGTAGTCGTGCTTAACGAATCCGCAGTTAACTTCGTACTCAACACACCATTCGGTGGATTTCCGGCGGTTCTGGCTACGGCTTCAGGACTGATTGCAAGTCCCTCTGCATACTACAAGAATTCGCACACCTACGGAACATTCGTCAACATCGGTACAGGTCCATTCAAGTTTGTTCAATGGATTCCGAATGATAGGGTGATTCTGGAACGAAACACCGGTTATTGGGATGCTTCCCGAATTCCGAAGGCTCAGACTTTCATTTGGAAGTTCTTTACCGACGCAAACGCCATGGTTCTATCTCTTCAGAGCGGATCGATAAACGCTATTTACCAGCAGATGCCGAAAGCACAAATCGCTAGCTTGGCACAAAACCCGCAATTGAGTTACCTGAAGAACCTTGACGCGTTCACGTATTTCTTGGGTCTGAATTACAGATTCAAGCCGCTGGATAATGTTCTGTTCAGGCGAGCGATAGCCTATGCGATTGACTATGACAGGATCATAAAGATAGAAAACGCCACCCGTGCCTACTCAATTTATCCTACACAGATGTTTGGAGATCTGAATGTTAATCCGCAGAAGAATTTCACCTATAATCCAACTTACGCTAAGCAGCTTCTGGCGAAGGCCGGCTATCCGAACGGCTACAACGGAACCTTAGACCTCTACTATCCAACGCTGTCTTTCGGCCCGGAGATGGGGGATGTTGTGACCATAATTCAGAAGAACTTGGGGGATATTGGTATCAAGGTGAATCTTCAGGCACGTGACGCAGCCGCACAAAATCAAGTCGTAAACTCTGGTAGCGCACCCATGTCCATATTCAGAGCGCAGCCGGCCTCTGGCCCTGAACCAGACCAGCTTGCAACTTTTGACTACGGGCTGAATCAAGTGAACAGCTACTACCGCTGGGGGTTCAACAACAAGACTGCGGATGACATAGTCGTTCGAGCAAGAACATCAGCCTCACCCTCAGAACGTTTGGCTCTATATCAACAACTGCAGAACACGTTCGACACTCAACCGTCACACCTCATCTACCTCTACAACAACGTGCATTACGTGTTCTTCCAGAAGACGGTGAAAGGGCTGAACGCGCTAGGTGTCGTCGGTGGTCTTGAGGTGGATTGGACGCAAGTTTACGTGGCTGGCTAAATAATCTAACGAAATCCGTGATCTAGCGCTCGCATAGAAGTCTAATACTCACGGAATCGTGTAAGAGGATTAATGTGAATAGAGAGCTTATTGTTGGCGCGAACTGCCCAACGATGGCGCTCACAGATGGCTTGGAGCAGAAGCATTCAAACAGGCTGGCACTCAACCAAGATTCAGCACGTCCGGGCAGACAGAGATCCATTATCGTGCCGTAACGCATTTATGCTGTTAATTGCGAATCGTGTTTAGCTCTGAGAGGAATGGTTAAGGTGATAGTTGGTAGCGGAAAGCACATCTATGAACCTGCACTGGAGTGGGGAAAGCTGCCGAAGGGCCATAGTTTTACTTCAGTGCCCGGAATGGCGGTTGATTCTCATGACAGAGTCTATGTGTTCAATAGAAACCCCAATATCGTATACATTCTTGACAGCGATGGCAACTTCGTGAACATGTGGGGAAAAGATCGTTTTGCCGACTACTTTCAACATCGTGCTCACGGCATATACATTGGACACGACCAGAGAGTGTACCTGACGGATATTGGTGACCACACGGTTAGAAAATTCACTTTAGACGGCGATCTCCTACTTACCTTGGGTACTCCTGGTAATCCTGGAAAGGAGCGTGAGCCTTTCAGAAGGCCTTGTGCTGCAGCGATCTCAAGGTCAGGTGACATATTCGTCGCTGATGGCTATGATAACGCAAGAGTACACAAGTATTCACCTGAAGGAAAACTGCTAATGTCCTGGGGTAAGCCTGGCTCAGGTCCAGGTGAATTCAATCTGCCCCACGGCATCTGGGTGGATAAGGATGACCGTATCTGGGTGGCCGACCGATGGAACAATCGCATACAAATATTCACCACGGAAGGGAAATTCCTCAAGCAGCTGACTGGATTTGATGAACCACAAGTCGTTTTCATTGATTCTGAGAATGTCGTCTATGTGCCGGAGGGAGCGGGACGGATGAGCATACTAAGCCTTGACGGGGAGTTATTTACGCGCTGGGGTTGCGAGAAGAACTTTTTGCTAGACTTTATTTCCAAGGCGCCTGGAGCTTTCATCCCCTACCGAGATGTTCAAGATCAAGTTCTAAAAGCGCCCGGGAAGTTCATCTCTGCTCACGATTGCTGTGTCGATTCCAAAGGTTCCCTCTATGTAGGCGAGGCGCAGAGAGGTCAGAGAATCACGAAGTTCGTTAGGAAAAGATAGTATCAAAACCTACGAATCGTCTGTGCCGTAGAGGATTGTACCTGGTGGACATAACAAGTCGGAAACTGGAGTGTTCATCATCATGACCACCGTAAGTTCGGTACTGGGGGCTCTTGACACTGCAAACCTTGGCTTCACTCTCATGCATGAACATGTCATGCTCGCTTGGGCCGGCATATCGCAGGATTATCCTGAACTTCTCGGTGGCAACTTGGTGGAGCGTGCGGTCAATGCACTTAAGAAGACTAAGGAAGGCGGTGTAGACACTATCGTCGATGCCACAACCCTCGATCTCGGGCGAAACATAAACCTTCTAGCCGAAGTTTCCCGACGGAGCGGTGTCAACATTATTGCAACCACAGGGTGGCATATGACTTTCCCACCGTTCCGCTGGACTGGCATTTCTGCTGACCAGCTTGCGGAGGTGTTCATTCGTGAGATCGAACAAGGTATTTCTGGCACTAAGATCAAAGCTGGAATCCTGAAGTCTGCCAGCGATATGACGGGGGTGACGCCACACGCGGAGGTAATTCTGCGAGCTGTGGCTCGTGCCCACCTTAGGACTGGTGTTCCGATTATGCTACATTCCTACTCGCCAGGTCAGGTGGGGCGACAGCAACTGGCTATTTTGAAAGAGGAGGGCGTTGATCTGAGAAGAGTCAAAATGGACCATTCGAATGACACCCTTGATATGGAGTATCTTGAATGGCTTCTCGCACAGGGATGCTACCTTGGCCTAGACCGCTATCCAGGACGAAATCTAAGCTCGTCGGGACGCACGAAGATTATGAAGGCCCTCATCGATGCAGGATACGCGGACCGTATCTGTCCCTCACATGACTGGTCAATACTGCGTCTAGCCGTAACAAAACCGGAATTAAAGAAAGATGAGGAGGAAAGACTTAGACTTAATCCACACGGATTTCTGTATATCAAAAAGGTTGTATTTCCTCAACTTCGCAACATGGGGGTCCACGAGGAAGCACTGAACAGCCTCTGTGTCAAAGCACCGCGTAACTTCTTTGAAAGCGTCTGACAGCAATTCGAAAAACAATGTTCGAAGTGGCTTGTGTTTTGATAATCCAGACATTTGGTCTCTGGTATTAGTTGTGGATCCTGCCACTCGAGATGTCGACATATGGACCAACTCAAGAGGCGGAGGAGGTCTCGCAAGGGAGGATTAAGCCGAACCGTTTTCTATATAGCCTGAGAGCCCTCGATACCAACCGTCTTTCGCTATTATCAACAATAGTGAAAGGGGATGAACATTATACCCTACGTGTAGTCTAAGCGTAGCAATTCACACTGCAAGACAGATGGCTCGTAGTATTGTAACAGAAGGTTAGAGAATGAAAAAGATCGTCGTGTTCGGACCGCCGGGGTCGGGAAAAGGAACGTATGCATCTAGGCTCGCAAAGAAGCTCGGTATCCCTCATATTTCGACTGGTGACTTGGTGAGAAATGAAATACGCGAACGAACAGCATTAGGAAAGATGATCGAGAACTACAGCAATAAGGGCCTGCTCGTACCTGATGAGATGATCACCGAAATTCTGAAAAAACGTCTAGCTTCTGAACCAACGGCCGGATTCATTCTTGAGGGGTATCCGAGAACGCTCGCCCAAGCAAAGGCGCTTGAACATATCACGCGAATTGACTTGGTCTTGAACCTTGACGTTCCAGACAACGTAATTGTAACCAGATTGTCTGCGAGGTTGCAGTGCAAGACTTGTGGTACCATATTCAATGAGATAACTTTGAAGCCAAAAGTGGCCGGTAAGTGTGACAAATGCGGTGGTGAACTGTTCAAACGCGCTGACGATCAACCCGACGTCGTCACCGAACGGCTCAAGGTCTTCAAAGATGCTTCCAAGCTGGTCCTAGACTTCTACCGAACCAAGAAACTAGTCAAGGACTTTAGAAACGAAGAGGCCAATATAGACCCAGATAGGGTTGTCGAGCGGATTATCAATCTGATTTGACCTGCGCTCACACTCTTACGTTTGATCGCGCTAGCAGAACAACGCGCATGCATAGTGCGCTTAGCTAAGGTGTCGATACTGGAGGGATTGGGCGACTACAGCCCATTACGAACCTTCCTGCTTGATGATCGCCATGCTCGCGGACCGGAGTAGACTAGGCTGCTTCTGCGGGTTGGCTTCGGTACTCCATTATTGCAGCCGCATCCTGCGCTATCTTGTCGCCGAAATTGTTGCGAATTAATTCTAATGCCAAGTCTATGCCTGCGCTGATTCCAGCCGAGGTCGCCACTCGATCATCTAACACAAAACGTGCTCCCTCAAGCACATGCACGTCTGCATACTGACGAAGAATATCGAGCGCGGAGTGATGCGTCGTCGCTTTTCTACCCGTCAAGATCCCCGCTTCAGCCAGTACTAACGCTCCAGTGCATACGCTCGCGATCGGCTGTTTCGACGCGTGAGCCTTGACGAACGCTAGGATTTCTTGGTCGTATCGAGCGTGCTCGCGTGCTCCCTTTCCACCGGGGATCATCAGGAGGTCTAAGGAGGGGCAATTGGTGAAACTATGGTCCGGTTGGACTCTGAGGCCGTATCGACCCCGTATCGGCCGTCCATCCTTCGAAACTGTTAGAACGTTTAGCGATTGCACCAATCTTGATGCGACTCCAAACACTTCAAGTGGTCCGACGAAATCCAATTCCTCGGCATCATCAAACAGCAGAATTCCCACTCGCATCTGGCACCACATCTCATCCGGTTGGAATAATGACAAACGCTAATGGATGCAGCTCAGTAGCATTTTGGTCTAACGGTGCGGTCGCAGTCGCTATGGGTCCTAAAGCCCAAGTTGATCTGATAAATCATTGAAGTCTGTCGCAACAAGATCGAACGAGGAATCTGGAGTAAGGTCCGGATTACCGGCAGCGCCGAATTCCATAGGTCGAACAACGAAGGCGGTCCTTAACCCCACCTCCCGTGCTGCACGTAGGTCACTATTGTGAGCGGCCACCATCATCATCTGGTCTGGCCTAATGCCTAGCAGATCGGCGGCCATCTGGTAAACCTCTCTGTCCGGTTTGTAATGCTTCACCAACTCCGCTGATAAAATGCAGTCCCATGGCAGGCCAGCGTTCTTGGCGATATTGGTGAGCAATGCCACGTTACCGTTTGACAACGTTGCAAGAATGAATCTCTTGCGTAGTCTTGTGAGTCCGCTGATCGAGTCTGGCCACGGTCTGAGTCGATGCCAAACATGATTCAGGTGATCCTTCTCCGATTCATTTAGCCCCGTTATCTTGAATTCGAGTAGTAGTTCGTCAAGAAGCATGCGGTGAATTTCGTCCAATCCACTTGAAGTCCCTTTGATTTTCCGAATAGCGTCCCTTCTTCGATTATGCTGCCGCGCCAATCGACGACGGTGCCGAAGATATCGAAGGTTAGAGCCTTAATTGAAGCCGCGTCCATTTTCTCAGGTCGTCTGCTCTGAAATCCTACGCTAAACTCTGGCACTAAAGGGATGCTTCCATGCCAAACACTGCGCGAGCAAGCTTGTGAAATCAACTCGCCCTTGCTCTCAATGCTTCGCAAGCTGTTCTCTGGGTTATGTGAGCGTACCTAATGGCCTACGAAGCGCGAAGACCACCTACCTGTGTGGTACAAACTGAACTCACCCTGCCAGCCGTCTCGAACGAAGTCCGAGATTCGCCGTATCACTGCGAAGGCTTTGTTGAGGTCAATATCAGTTTCTTCGGGGGCACTGGATACGCTCTCTTGCTGTGCGACAGGCGTGCGTCTAGAAATAGCTCAGCCAATTTCACCGATACTGCAACTGGGTTCACTACGGGCACGTCAAGTGTTTTCTGCATATCCTCAGCGAAACCCAGAAAGGCTTCAGACATGCAACCGAGGACAAGCGTGTCCGCCCCATCCTTCTGTATTGCGGCTCGCCCGGCGTCAATTAGAGCACGTTTCGTGTCCTCCGGGTCCTCTCCCACCGAGAGAACTGGCTTATCTATGACGCGGACCGAAGCCAACTTTTCGATCAAGCCGAGCTTGCGGGTCAGCGTCCTCAGAGGTTCTATTATGTTCTTGAGGATCGAAACTATTGTGATCCTGTGCCCAAGCATCGCGGCAACGTATAGGGAAGCTTCACCGGGTCCAACAACGGGAATGTGAAGCACTTCCCTTAAGGCTTCGATTCCTGGATCTCCGAAGCAACCGATTATTACAGCATTGTACCCTTCCTTTTCAGCTTCCCTAGCTAGGTTGACAGTCGGAGGCACGGATAGAAATTCATCATAGTAGGACTCTATTGATGCTGGACCATCCCTCACGGCTCTGACATCTACTTGGAATTTGCCGTTGGTGAAGGTGTTAAGTATCTTCTTGCGTCTGTTTTGTTCTTCTTGGGAAAGCCCCACGCCCGGGACAATGTATAGAACTCTTTCCAAATTGGCATTCCTCACAAATGATTTGCAGCAATTTCGTTGTTTGATACTTCGAATTAGCTCCGTAACGATGGTTCCTTTTAAGGCCTCGCTTCGCTGGCTCTAGGGCCAGAAACGAAAAGCAACTCGAAAGCTACTTTATGGTGAATGAGAAAAATAGAGGGGAGGATGCGAGTTCGGTTCGCTGCTAGGTTTTCGGTTTCCTTTTTCGCATCCACATCGCTGCAGCTACTATCACAATTACAAGAACTATGACCGCAGCCGAGACTGTTTCGATACTGGGGCCTACCCCAGTTGTTGGAGTAGTCATGGCGGTAGTGGTCGCAGCAGTCGTTTTCGGTTGAGCAGACGCCGAATATGTGTTTTCTAGGCTATCCCAGAAGACCCACTTGCCCACCGGAAGGTCTGGTCCCTTGAAGTCATTGTTTATCACGTTCAACCAGACAACTTGGTACAGCACGAGCTCGGGAACATCTTTGCTTACTTGATCCTCAGCCTGCTGGAGTAGTTGCACCGACTTGGCGGGGTCTGTCTCCTTGAGCCAATTATGGAATATCGCGTCAGTTACATCTGAACTGTACTGGAAGTTATTAGTGAACGCACCCTTGCCAATCCATTCAGTGGTAAAGAGCTGGTAAGCCCAGACTGTTGACGCCCAGTACTTGGTTGTGGCCATCTGATACTGGAACTTAGATTCCAGTGCGAGTTGAGTTGCAAAGTCCACGGTCTTTATTGAAAGCTTGACTCCAACAGCTGCAAATGAGTCCTTGATTAGTTGGGAAAATAGCTGCTCGTCGGGCTCGCCGGTTCTGGTGAGGAGTTCTACGCTAAATCTAACACCGTCGGAACCTTTCTTGTATCCAGCTTGGTCGAGGAGCGCATTGGCCTTCGCGAGATCGTAGTTGTATACAGTCAAGGTAGGGCTTGGAGGAACAAGTGTGGAATCTATCATGTATTGGTCCGGTTTCGATAGTCCCTGAGTCGCCTTGGCAACTATGTCAGTTCTATTTATTGCGTAGGCTAGGGCGCGTCTAACATTGGTATCGTTAAGGTATGGAGCTTTAGTGTTGATCCAGATCGCCGCCACATAAGGAGGTCTATTGTGAGGAACGACTCGCAGGGAGCTGGTTTGCTTCAACGTATTGTATGCTTCGAACGGTACACCACGAAAGATGTACTGTATCTCTCCCCGTTGTAGACCAGCAATTATCGCTGAGGAATCGCTTACGAACTTCATGGTAATTCCGTCCAAGTACGGTTTGGGAGCGTTCCAGAACTTGTCGTTTCGAACAAGTTCTATGTAGCTTCCCTTGACCCATGTCTTCATCTTGAATGGTCCAGTTCCTACCGGGTCGGAAGTCCTGAAGGTGCTCTTCAGAAAGTCCTTGCCCTCAAGAACGTGTTTCGGATAGATCGACGCGTCTGCGCTAGCCATCAGACCGATTTGAACACCTGGTTGAAAGCTCACAGGTTTTATCGTTACAGTGTTGCCTGATATGCTGACCGTGACATTCTTGAAGTATTGAGCTCCGAAAACATCGTATTTGCTTATGATTTGCTCATAAGCGAATTTCACATCATCTGCAGTAAAGGGTTGCCCATCATGCCAAAGCACGCCTTGTCTAAGCTCAAAAGTGTAAGTTCCCTTCTGAGCATCCACGCTCCACTTTGTGGCAAGACTTGGTTGCGGCTGGAGTTTATCGTCCAGCGTCAGGAGGGAATTGAAGAGTTGTGCGCCAACGAAACCTGCATTCCAAGCGCCCGTGAGAGGATCATTTGTGGTAGGTTCGGACGGTAGATCCACCGTCAGTGTTCCACCACGCGAGATTTGCGCAGTTGTTGGGGCTATCGTTGAGAAGAGCAACATTGAAAGTACTGAGGCGATGATTATTGCTCTAAAAGCGGTTGTCTTTTTCATAGGAATCCCGCCACATTTCACGCCATAAGGCTTTAAGGCTTTGCAAACCTCAATCCATTTTACACTTGACTGTTGCTACGTGCAATTGCACTGAATATTCTACAATTCTACCGAGGACGAGAGCAACAAACTCAAGAATTGGTAGACCGCATTCTCGTCGTCCGTCCAAAGTAGCAGGGAATGATCTGGCGCGTTGATTTCACACCGTGAGTCAAATTAACGCTGCATTATGGAGGAGACCTTATCGGCACTTTTCAGAGGCTCGTCGATTACTCAATCTAGGCGAGTTTTTTCTCTAGTTAGAATTAGCGCGATTGACGCACCTAAGTATACTGCGCCCCCAAAGATCCATACTGGTTCATAGTTGTTTGTATGTAGTAGCAAGTAGCCAGATAGGGCCGGAGTTATGGCCGCGCCGAACTGTGAAATGCCAGTGATTATGCTAATGGCGATGCCGGATACTTCCACGGACCAGGTCTCGGCGGGCATTGAAAAGATTGGCGTATGAAAGAGAGCGAAGGCACCGTAGACGATCAACGCCAGAATCACAAAATGAAGAGGAAGCTTGAAGATCAGCAGAAACAACGCGGCTCCTGCAAGCAGAGCTCCTGCCGCGGCTACTTTCACGCGGCTCCGAAAACGGTCACTGAGCCATCCACTAATTAGCGCACCTGGTATCGCTGGAACGAAGATGGCTAAAGATGCTAGGGTTCCGACGAGTTCGATAGGCAGACCGTATTGTTCCTGCAAGTATGCGTAAATCCACGTTGAAGCGATCGTATAGCCGCCAATGTAGCCTAGCATAGCAACGCTCATCAAGTATAGCTTCGGATCCCTCATCACTTCACGCTTAGACCAGGTCGTCTGTGATGGGCTCGCATTCACGGTTGGTGTGTGCCGTGTCTTATGAGACATGTCAGGGATTGGCGCAAGCGTGACCAGGGCCAAAACGGCTGGTATTGTGATCACTACGCAGATAGTTCTCCACGTTTCCAATGCTGGAAGCTGTATGCTGGCTACCAGTAGCCAAGGTATTGCTACCCCCGCTACTAGAATACCGATGGAGCTTGATGCGCTAATGACGCCCATCGCACTGCCCATTTCGTCTTTAGGATACACCTCTGCTATGATCACCGTGCTCGCGACAAGTACGGAAGCTGCGCCAACTCCGAAGAGCAGGCGTGTGAATATTAGCTGCTCTAAGTTTGAGCCTAGCGCGAAAGCCAGAGATGCAACAATTGTGATAGCCCAACCTAGAGCCAAGCTCTTCTTACCTCCCCATTTGTCAACGGCAAGACCCCAAGGCACTTGAGCGAAAGCGTAGCTCCAGAGGTATGCTGACGCGAGAAGGCCGACTTGGAAGGTGTCCCAACCGAACCTCGCCATTAGAAACGGGATGAACGGTGGTATGGCCGTTCGGAGCAGGAAGAGTACTGTTCGGCCATAGAACAGAGAGAAGAGCGTTGGCAGTTTCCCGTTCTTACGTGATATGTGCATGCACGATCGACTTAGGAGTACGGGATACCCGTCAACAACTATTTCAGCTTGGGCGTCGAGTTCTGTTGTAGACAATGTTCGTAGAAGAGATTACGTACGAAGCTTAGCTGAATGACTTGTAGATTGACGGATACTCTTTGATTAGCAGCAGATTGAGTCTAAGTACGTTAACGTATGGTTCGCCTGCAATCCATAAGGTTCTCTCAATGTTCTCGTCTACAATTTGTTGAAGCGCTTCCGACGGGATCCCGGTCGTTGCGTGGATTCTTGGAATCTGAGAGTAGGCATCTTGAAGGGTAATGTGGGGGTCTACGCCTGAAGCTGAATTGTTTCTGGGATGGAAGAACATTGGGGAGGTGAAGTTTTGGGCTATCAGAACGGACCCTGCATTGCGACCGTTGAACTGAATTATTTCTCCGTTCGCTTGATAGGGGAGTAGAAGTTGCGCAACTTCTGTCACGAGCAAAGGAAAGAGCAGCCCGCATAATACGAGCGATATAATTGCGAGCCGTACTACGGTGCCATAATCATGCTTGTTCATGTTTCGTTCCACTAAACGTGAATTGCTTGGAGCGCGATGTCTATCAACTTGATTCCGATAAACGGAACTACCACGCCGCCCATACCATAGATCATCGTGTTCTTCAGAAACAGTGTCATCGTGTTTGAAGGCTTGAAGCGTATGCCCCGCATGGCTAATGGGATCAGCAGAGGGATTATGATTGCGTTGAATATCAGCGTCGAGAGCACTGCACTATGCAGTCCGAGTCTCAGGATGTTCAAGGTTTGGAGCTGTGGCACAACTGTGAAGAGAACGGGTACAATTGCGAAGTATTTTGCAACGTCGTTTGCGATGCTAAACGTGGTTACTGCACCTCGTGTCATGAGCAACTGTTTCCCGAGCATAACTACCTCAATGATTTTCGCAGGATTGGATTCAAGGTCAACCATGTTCGCCGCTTCCTTCGCTGCCTGCGTCCCCGAGTTCATTGCGAGGCCCACATCAGCCACTGCTAAGGCGGGTGCGTCATTGGTTCCATCGCCTATCATTGCAACAATCCTAGTGTTGGCTTGCTCTCGTAGAACTATTCCATGCTTATCTTCCGGCTTAGCCTGCGGCACGAATTCATCGATTCCAACTTCTGATGCGATACTCTTGGCCGTAAGAGGATAGTCTCCGGTTATCATTACAGGTCTTATGCTCATTGACTTGACAGCCTGTATCTTCTCTTTAATGCCAACTTTCAGGATGTCTCGTAGCCTTATTATTCCGATGACTTCGCGGTTCTTGGCTATGACAACTGGACTATCGCCTTGATCAGACACCTTAATGATGACATCGTCGAACTCAGTAGGCATCGTCTCTGCAATCTTCTTTATCGCGTCCGGAGCTCCCTTGATTATCTCAACTTCGCCTACTCCTATCGAGCCGTTTAAGGAGTCAGTGAATTTCCGTCTGAATCTTCCCCTTTCCTGACCGCCCTTGGGTAGCATGAACCCAGTACCGCCAGTAAACTTGACTCCGCTAGTTCGGGTCGTGGCTGAAAACTCATAGGCTTCGGAGAGTGCCAGAGCGTTCAATTCCTTCGGTATCAAACCGTGATTGTAGGCCAATCTGATTATGCTTCGGCCTTCTGGAGTGTCATCATGCCAGGAGGCTAAGAACGCTGCTTCTCCGACCTCTTGTTCTGAATGGTCTCCGAAAGGTATGAATTCTATCGCTTGCCTGCTTCCAACAGTAATTGTACCGGTCTTATCAAGAAGAATTGTGTCCGTGTCGCCTGCGGTTTCGATTGCTCTCCCTGATTTTGCAACGATTTTCCTTGAGTACAACCTAGACATACCAGAAAGGCCGATCGCGGGAAGGAGCGCGCCTATGGTGGTCGGAAGGAGACAGACGTAAAGTGCAATTAGAACTGAGAGATCGGCTCCCAGGCGAAGCACGATGGATATTCCGAGAAGTGCGAATATGATTATTGTGAAAATGGCGGTCAGACCCATCAGAACTACTACCACTGCCTGTTCGTTAGGAGTCTTCGGCCTTTTCGAAGACTCTACCAATCGGATCATCTGGTTGATGTAGCTATCTTCCGGATTTACTGTGACTCTGGCTGTCAGTGTGTCACTGATAAGTTTCGAGCCCCCAATCAGCGGATCAGTAGGTGCTTTTCTGACCGGAGTGGATTCGCCGGTGAGGAGCGATTCATCAACCATCGCGATGCCTTCGGTAACCTCAGCATCTATTGGAATCAGGTCTCCCTTCTCAAGCAAAATCAGATCTCCTCGACGCAGTTGAGTGGATGGAGTAAGAATTACCGTTCGTTCCCTTTGCCCAATTTCTCCAAGTCCCTTACTTTCTGTCACTAATTTCTTGCTCATGGCTTCTGTTTCGAGCTTCCTGAGACTGCTTGCAGTATTCTTCGCCTGAGTCTCGGCGAGAGAGTCTGAGAGTGTGCTAAACCACACTGTGATGAGCAAGATTGCTGCAACCTCTACGTAGAACACGCGCTCGTCCGTGCTCGCAACTGGGAGAAAGCCTTGAGGGTAGATGGCCATCGCTGCGACGACGAAGAACGTGACTTCAACGATGAACATCACAGGGTTTGCCATCAGCGAGGAAGGGTTGAGTCGTATCAATGAGTCAATAAACGTCTTCCTTGACAATGCGCCTGCCCAGAGACCGGTTCGTTGATTGTTAGCTGTCGTATCCTTCACCATTCAAAGTTAGCCGAAGCTGTTCACATATCCTTGGAAGAAAGACAAGATTGGTCCGAGAGCAAGAAATGGAAAGAATGTCAAGACAACAAGCACTAGCGTACTGCCGACTAGTACTAGAGAAAAGATTACGCTGTCAGTTTTCAAACCAACTTCAGTGCTCCTCTTCCTGCCAATCATAGATCCTGAAAGCGCAAGCAACAGAGCAATCGGAGTGAAACGTCCCGCGAGCATAACGAATGCAGTTGATATGTTGAAGAATGGTGTGTTAGCGGATGCACCGAGGAAGTCTGATCCGTTGTTTGCTGCTGCGGAGGTGAACTCGTATAAAATCTGACTGAATCCGAGTGAGTTACCTCCAACTCCGATCGCATTGACTGCCCCGGTTGAGTAGGAGAGTACTGTTGGAATCAGGATAATGATCGGATGAACGAGAAAGGTGACCATAACGAGCGTGACGTCTCGACCAGTTATTTTCATTCCCAAGTATTCTGGTGTACGGCCCGACATGAGCCCAACAATAAACACTGTAATGACCACGTACATGACCATGTACATCAATCCCACACCCTTGCCTCCCGGCGTCGCCTGAATCAACATTCCCATGAAAGCGGAAAGTATGACGAGCGGGTGCATACTATAGAGTGAGGCGTTGACTGAACCAGTCGTCACGGCTGTTGTCACCACCGTCCACAAGGCTGAGAAGAATCCGCCGAACCGAACCTCCATCCCTGGGCCCAGCGTCGGATTTGGAATGAACGCAATGACTAGATCAATTACGAATAGTGCATATGAGCCCCAGAGTATGGGTCTGGTTTCTTTCTTCTTGCCTAAGATCTCCCCGTATACGAAGCACATTACTGTCGGCATCAACAACATTAGTATGATCTCGAGGACATTTGATGCAGGATTTGGATTCTGGAAGGGATAGGCGGAATTGGCTCCATAATACCCGCCACCGTTAGTGCCAACTTGCATGATAGAAACGAGCGATGCGACGGGACCTACCAGGATTGTTTGTGTCGCCCCTTCCACCGTCCTAACCACTGTATACCCATTGAGTGTCTGAGGCACACCAAGCCAAACGAAGGTCAGAGACGCCACAAAGCAAATTGGGAACAGAATCCTAGTCAGCGATCTCACGAAATCAACGTAGAAATTACCCAAATCCTTGGAACCTGCCGCGAAACCTCTCACAAAGGCTACTGCGGCGCATATCCCGGAAGCCGCTGAGGTGAATTGGAGAAACTGAACAGCCGTCATCTGACTCTGGTACGAAAGAGTGCTCTCGCCATTGTAATGCTGAAGATTAGTGTTAGTTGCAAATGAGATCACTTGCATGAAGGCCAGATCCCACGTTAAGCCTGAGAATCCTTGAGGGTTAAGTGGCAGTTTACCTTGGAACAGGAATATCAGGAAGGCGAATGCCATTTGAAATGCATTGAGAAGTACTAGGGATAGAGTGTATTCCTTCCAATCCATGGAGTGACTCTGGTTGACGCCTACGAGCCTGTAGATCCGATTTTCCAGAGGGTTCAGAAGTTTGTCAAGGCGGCTAGGTGTCCGGGTAAAGACTCTAGCAATGTATGGTGCGAGAAGACGACCTAAGACAACGACAAGAGCCAAGATAGCAATTATGACTGACGTTTGAATGAAGTCGATCAATTAACCTCATCACCATTGTACTCAAAATTCCCCATATCTACTAGGGAAATCAACCTCGTAAAGAGAGGGTGATCGCTATTGCGAGGTAGGTTGGGGCGTTCCAGCCTGCGCGCCGTTTCTAGGTCCTTTGGGTGCGTTCAGCACGATGGAGGTTACTGTGCTCTTTACGCCTTTTATCTTCATAACCTTGTTTTTCAGGAAGTCTCGGAATTCTTCTATGTCCTTCGCTGAGACAAGTGTGACGATATCGAATTCCCCAGTTACTTCGTAGACTTCTTCCACGTTAGGCATTTGAGTTAGGACTTTGACGACGTCATCCATGGTAGGCGACTCGACAAAAATGTCTACAAAAGCCAGAAGACGTCTCAACCTTACTCATCGATCCTGGACTCCGCCTAAGTTGAATTTCCCGCAAATGGTCTACCAAATATTAAACATTACCGTGCGATAAGACCCTTCGTTTTGAAATGCGTCGTTGCCGAAAGGTACGTTTGGGGAAATTTCGCTACGAGCATTGGCGCGACCGCTCAATGGAGAACGGGGCAACCGAAGCGAATGCTCCTATCACACTAAAGGCGCTATGTGACCAGTAACTAAGTGAATTATCTGAACTTCGTTTTCACTTAATGAGAAACGCAACAAGGTCCACTGCAGCGCCCAGAGCTACCTGCTAGGCGGAGTTCAAGCGAAAGTGAATCGACAATATCGCGCTGGCCGATTCATCCCATGTACGCGCATGGGTTATGGCTAGTTAGAATCAGATTGCTGGCTCGAAAGACTTCAATCACGCCGCCTGATCGTTCGCAATTGACGGAATTGTGAATTGCATTCAATAGGCACTGTAGGGGCACTTTAGCGAAGGTGTGCCCCTAGAATGGTTCTGTGCTTAGTTGCGCTAGTTGTCTTCTCGCTCATGAGCGCAGGTTCTGCCAAGTACCGACCTGTAGCACGGGAGGCTTTCAAATGCGTTACCAAGACTCTGATGCTTAGTCCATGCGACATGGCTTTTGAGCAGCGAGTCAAGGCGAAGGGAACGGCCAAGCTCCTTAAGGTGTACCCCCCATTAGCTAGAGCCTTCTATTGGAACTTTAGAGCCTTCGCTTGGGCGTTCACGGCGATCTTTTTCGTTTCATTGATTTACACGGCCTATTCCTTCTACAACTTTGCCGTCTATGGATCCTGTGAACCTGGAGGAGTATGTTATCTGACGGCGCTCGGATGGTGTATCCTCGTTATTGAGAAAGCCGCCGTGTATGTGGCCTCTGCCGTCATAATCGTAGTAGTGCTCTACTTGCTAATTCGTAGAGTGAGAAAGTAACGCACCCTCGAGATCAATACTGACGAGACCGCCTGAATTTATTACATTTGTTGTTGCGCTACCTGTGCTGCAAAGTATGCGGCAAGTCCTAGGTAGAGTGCTGTCTCCAATGAGTCCGGAAGCAGATAACTGAACGACCTAGCGTTAGCAGCTATCCAATTCATGATCCCGTCAATAACGGCCCCAGCACTCGACATGAATCCTCACTTGGGAGGAGTAGGAATACTCTCAGCGTCTTTAAGCGCTAAGGATGATTCATCCAGACGATACGTCGTATGGACCTGGCTACATGCTGTAGTTGCACTTGCGGCGTGAAGCTGCCTAAAGAGGTACTATTTGGATTGCAGATTAGTCCTGTGGGAGTTGATTCAGCAATGTTGCGAGGCATCTTATTCCTTTCACAAATTTATCTATCGCTAGATTTTCGTTGGGTGCATGATTGTTTTCGTCTGTGTTCGCATATGGAACCATGATGGAGGGTATGCCTAGGATTCCGGTAAAGACATAGTCGGGAAGGCTCCCGCCAAGCGATGGGAAAACCAGTGGATCTTCTCCCGTCGCCTGCTTCACCGATTCAACGATGGGTTTTGTGAATCGATTGTTCAGAGGAGTTCTTGAGGGGCGCATCTGGCCTAGATGTTCTACTTCAACGTCTTGCGATTGTTGCTTGACATGTCTCAGAAGCTTCTTGAATATGTCATCAGGATTTTGCTCGGCTACAAGTCTCATGTCCATCTTCACCATAGCGGTGGATGGCACTATCGTCTTGGAGCCCTTCCCCATGTAGCCGCTTGCAAATCCGCAGATGTTCAGAGTGGGCTGAAACATCAGGCGTTCATAAAATTCCTCAGCAGATGGCAACAGTTCTTCCCTCAGGCCCAGATCCTTTGCTACTCTCGCCTTGTCAAGAGGAATCCGATGTAAGGCGTTTCTTTCTTCTTCCGTGGGAGGTCGAATGTTGTCGTAAAATCCGTCGATCAAAATCCTTCCAGTAGCTGGATCTTTCATAGTCTGGAGTAGGTCTAATATTCGCCAAACAGGGTTTGGAATAGGGCCGCCCCAGTTACCTGAATGCAAATCCCTGTTGGCCCCCGTCGTCGATAACTCTACGTAGAGTATGCCTCGGACACCAAGAACGACGATCGGTCTACCGCTTTCGTGTACGGGTCCGTCGGAAGTGTAGACAAAGTCGGACTTCAGTAACGCCTTATGCTCGCTTACGAACCGCTCTAGATTTGGACTGCTGCTCTCTTCTTCTCCTTCAATGATGAATTTCACATTCATTGGCACTCGGCCATTGACTTGCAGGTGAGCCTTCACGGCCATTAGCTGGGCGAAAAGTTGCCCCTTATTGTCTCCTGCTCCCCTCGCGTAGATTCGCCCGTTGCGGATTGTTGGTTGAAAGGGGGGTGAGATCCAAGCGTCTAGCGGTTCCGGTGGTTGAACATCGTAATGCCCGTAGACTAGGACTGTCGGCGCCCCCGCTCCGTTTGGGCTCGTAATCTCGCCGAAGATGACTGGAGATCCGGCTGTTTCGATCAGCTCGGATTTGACGCCGATCTTCTCCATTACGCGCATTAGTAGCGAAGCTGTTTCTCGTACTCCGATTCCTTGAGTGCTGATCGTGGGCTGGGATAGCAGTGGCTTCAGTTCATCAATGAATTGATCCACATGAGTATCAATGTACCCGTAGATTGCATCCATTTTGGGGATTGAGGTCACTGTCTACGTCCCTATCTCTTTTAGGAGTCTCGTGACGCTCTTTTCTGCTTGGAGAAATGCGTAAGATACTTTGTTGCTCTCCCTTCTTAGTCTCGTTTGGAGAAAGCGATATTCGTCGCTGGTCGGTTTGAGTTTCGGTAGGTCTTTGATTGGATCAAGCACTGGTACCGCTGGTATCGGCACGGCCAGGTCCTGATCGAAAGGCCCGACCTTACTGTAGTTTATGGGAACAAGAAGCCTGCCAAGTAACTTGATCGTCTCGTTGATCCTAGCGATCGTTCCAGAGTCGGGGCTAGCTCCCGATTCAATCCCTTTCCTTAATGCGTCGGTCTGGCCGTTTAGTCTAACCACAAGCTCCTTCAGAGTCTTGGCTTTTTCAATTAAAGGCGTCAGGTCAAATAGGTCGCGAGCTTGGGTCTGGAGTTCACTGAGTTTGTGTTCTATTTCATTGACGGTGGCCGAGTAATCAAACGGCAAGAGGGGACTGCTGCAAAGTTGCGATATGATAAGTGCATAGATTTTCGCGTCTCTGAGTAGGAGGGTGGGATCGATTTTGTCCACCGTATCATCTCGGGTGTGCCACCACCACCCAAGCCCTCCACTATGCGGGCTGAAGACAAATGAGGCAGTTTTCGAGCCGCTAGGTGGCTGTTCAGACAGGGCCATTAGCATCGCTGGAATACCAAGACCCCAAAACGATTGGTCGCCAGCCCTAGAAAAGCGGCGGCCGGCGAGTTTCTGGCCACATACGTGTTCCACGATTGAAGAGACAAAATCCTTGGTCTCGATCATGACATACGCCTCGCTCAAGAGTGTGGCTCCCTTGCCTCCGACTGAATCTACGTTAACGTGGGCAACACAGTGCTCGTAGAGGTCTTCCCAGAAATTGTCCGCATACCAAGCCGAACCCGCATATCTTCCGTGCGAATGACCAGACCAGAAGGCCAGCCTCAGGCCGCGTCTCAGGAGTTCACGATGCGAAGCTATGACTCTGGCAACTTCTAGCATTGTCGCGTTGGCGCTTCCGTTATCCATTGCACCATAGTACCAGGAATCGATATGGCCGCTGAAGAGCACAAAGTCATCTTCTCTACCCTTCAGATCCGCCGTGACAACAGGGATCTTTTTCCAGCCGCGCCAAGCCTTCGTCTTCAATTTGACCTTCACAGGTCGCCTCTTCAACAAGCGGATGAGGAATTCGCCTTCTGACGCCGTAATGTTAATGCAAGGTGTCTTGGGAAGCAGGGGGGCTGTTTCGGGGGTTGGCGTTCCCCAAATTACGGAGATAATGCCCTCATGCGCGTAGTCGTCGTTTATGAAAATCTGGCCAACTGCACCATGCTCCTCAGATAGTTTTGCTAGACGAGGGTTCGATAAGCCATCAATCAGGACGATCTTGCCCTTTGCGTCGAAGCGTTTGTAGTCATCTCCCTTGCCTACGTACAGGAGCTTAGCGGTTATTCCCTGTCGGGGCGTTGACGTAGCCAGAGCAGGAACGGATCCAGCGAATCTCTTTCCACCAGGTCCAAGAACGGCTACTTCCGCGAACTCAGGATAGCCTACGAAAGACTCGAAATGATATTCCCGTACCTCATATCCATATTCTCTGAGAGCCCTTTTCACATATTCCAGAGAGCGAGCTTCGTCTTCACTTCCAGAGAGTCTAACCCATTTAGCAATCTCCTTGGTGTGCGTCATCAGAAGATCTTCGGAGACTTCGGTGAGGAGTTGGCTGTTGATACGACTCATAGAACCCATCCATAGTATGGAATTCGAGTTTCGTTTTTATAATTAACGCGGCAACGCTGCGACTAGCTGACTAATACGGTTTAGCGAGCGTCTGTATATAAGCGGGGTCTGGCAACCAATCCGACACTTAAGCACAGGTTGCGCCGATTTTGGATAAGAGTTAAGAATCCATCGCGTGAAACATTTCAGTGAAGATTCTTATGAAAAACAAGAATTCGCTTAGGATGTTGATCGCTGCATTCATCGTTGCCGCAATGCTCCTCGCCTCGGTTACTCAAGCAGGCGCTCAGATTTCTCGAGGTGGGACATTAACGGTCGATCTAGTATCGGAGCCCACTAACAATGATCCCTTAACCCTCGCCTGGAATTCAGGCTTCCTCGGCGCACAACTATTCAATTCTCTGCTCACAATGGACAGCAATTTGAAGCCTCAGCCAAGTTTGGCTACTAGTTGGAAAATTGACGCACAGACCGGAACCTACACGTTTCAACTCCGAAAGGATGTTGTCTGGCATGATGGCCAACCGTTCACGGGAGATGACGTGAAGTTCGCCTTCGAACAGATTATAAGCAAATATGATAACTTTGGCGCTACCTACTTCAAGAATGTTACAGTCAGCGTAGGTGGAGATACCGTAGTCATAAAGCCTGGGAGGTTCCTGCCCGGACTTCAGATGAGCCTTTTCGCTAGCCCTGATGCTGAGATTTATCCCAAGCATGTTCTCGATGGCCAAGACTTCTTGAAGAGCACTTTCAGGACTACGAATCCGATTGGCACTGGGCCTTTCGTGATGAAGACTTGGGTGAAGGGCAGTTACATTGAGCTTGGAAGGAACGAGAAATACTTCAACGCTCCCAAACCCTACTTGGACAAGATAGTCATAAGATTCGTCAACGACCCGGCGGCACTTATAGCCGGGCTTCAACGGGGAGAGATACAGTACATCTTCAGAGGGATACCCTTCGAAGCCTATAACACCTTGAAACAATCGACCACACTCCAAGTCAATCCATATGTAAGGCCTCCTTATGCGGCTGCATTATGGCTGAATGTCAAGGCTCAATATCTTTCGGATGTCAATGTTAGACGAGCGATTGCCTACGCGTTGAATAGAGATGATATTGCAGCAAAGGCAACCCAGGCGCTTTCAAAGCCGATTCAGTTCATGATAGACCCCTCAGTTGTGCCCCCGAGCCCCACATTGACCACGTACAGCTACGATCTCGCGAAGGCTAATGCGCTTCTTGATCAGGCAGGGTACAAGAAGGGTGCGGATGGCATGAGGTTCAGTCTCGAACTTATGACTAGGACCGGTGAGCCTGACGAGCAGCTGTTTAGCCAACTTATCAAGGACTCGCTTGCGGCCATTGGAATCAACCTCTCCATAAAGACCGTGGACTTCGCAACCTTCCTATCGCTTCAGGCAAAGTTTCAGTACCAAATGCAAACAATAAAGTACTGGTTAAATCCGATCTGGACTTACCAGTTGTTCACCACTGAATGGATTGGCAAGGGATCGTTCACTAATAACTTCCAGTACAGCGACCCCAAGACTGACGATCTCATGAACAGTTGGCTCAAAGAGAGCGACCCAGCAAAGCAGGTTAGTCTTCTGCAGCAGGTTGAAGATCAGCTTAGCCAGAACCTTCCTGCAATCGTACTGTACCAAGTTGTCTGGCTGAACGTGATAAACAATGACTTCAAAGGGCCGGATCTCCCGGTAGGAAAGTGGATCTTCGCAGACAGCCTCGAAAATACGTACTCGGCTTCAGCTCAACCAACCACAACGACGACAGCTGCTATGACCACTCAGACGGCAGCTCCAGCTGCAGGTTTGAACACTGCAACGGTCGCCGCGGCAGTCGTGGTAGTGATCATCGTGATCGCGGCAGCAGCGATGTATTCACGGAGAAGGCGGCCGAAGGCATAACAATAAACCCAAACATGCACCTTCTCCCCCTATCTTTTTAGCGCGCACGTTCGAAATGTGGCTGTTCGACATTGCTTCTTTCAGTCAACGACCTGCAAATCTATTACCAAGTGCAGAGCGGTTTCGTCAAAGCAGTAGATGGTGTCTCGTTAGATATTGATCAGGGAGAGGTGGTGGCTCTCGTTGGTGAATCAGGTTCCGGGAAGACGACGCTTGCACTTGCTGTATCGAATCTTTTGCCGAGTCCTTCAAAAGTGATGAATGGTTCCATCACTTTCAATGGCAAGACTCTTTCTGCTCTGGGAGATGAAGAACTTAGCCAGATTCGTGGTAAAGAGATTGGCATGGTGTTTCAGGAACCAGCCTCCTACCTCAATCCGCTGATCAAGGTGGGTGATCAGATATCTGAGGCTCTGGTAATCCATGAGGGCCTGAGCAAGCAGGAGGCCGCTTCGAGGACAAAGGCGATCCTTGAGAAAGTTCGCATTCCAGATGCTGACCGCGTTTATCACTACTATCCGCACCAACTTAGCGGTGGCATGGCTCAAAGAATCGGCATAGGTATTGCCATTTCATGTGACCCTTCTCTGCTTATTGCGGACGAGCCGACGAGCAACCTTGACGTGACAGTACAAGCACAGATTCTACATCTACTGAAGGAATTGAGCCGCGACCTAAAGTTAACCATCCTGCTGATCTCACATGATCTTGGTTTGGTGAGCGGGATGGCAGATCGCGTGGTCATTATGTATGCGGGTCGGATTGCAGAGGAAGCCAATGTTCACTCGATCTTCAAGAATCCTCAGCACCCCTACACCAAGGCTCTGCTTGCTTCGAGCAGGGTCTCCCACAAAAACGAGGGAATAACCATAGGAGGTTCTCTTCCAGATTTAATGAACCCACCCCCGGGATGTCGTTTCGCTCCTCGTTGCCCCTATGCGATGTCAAAATGCGAAAAAGATCCTCAGGAATTCAAGCCAGAACCGAAATCTAGGGTCTTCTGCTGGTTGTACGGTGGCAAAGATGAGTAAGACCTCTCTGCTGGTGGCCAAGAAGCTGGTCAAGTATTTCCCAGTTAGGGGAAGCCTATTCTCAAGAGTGCAGAAGTACGTGAAAGCGGTTGACGGAGTCAACTTGGAAATCAGAGAGGGTGAGAATCTCGCGATCGTCGGAGAAAGCGGATGTGGTAAGACGACTCTTGGGCGTACTCTTTGCGGACTCATGGAGCCCACGAGTGGAGATGTGGAGTTCCTAGGTTCGTCAGTACAGAAATCTAACCGGCGTGATTTTGCGCGCAGCGTGCAACCAATCTTTCAAGACCCGTACTCGGCGTTGAACCCAAGGAAGACGGTTCGCAAGATCATAGCTAAACCGTTCAAGGTGCATGGCATTCACTGCGGAGAAGAGACGCTGGAGCAACTAGTCGAACAGGTTGGTCTTACGCCTCCAAGAACCTTTCTAGATCGTTATCCTCACGAGCTTAGCGGAGGGCAGAGGCAAAGGGTTGTAATGGCTCGGGCCTTAGCTCTCAAGCCCAGACTCATCGTGGCCGATGAACCAGTTTCAGGACTTGACGCAACAGTCCAAGCACAGATCCTGGGTCTGATGCGGAGTCTGCAAGATACGTATCAATCCACGTATACAATAATCACTCATGACATAACCCTAGTAAAATCCATGTGCCAACGAATTGCAGTCATGTACCTAGGCAAGATGGTTGAGCTTGGTCCCACGAAAGAAGTCGTGAACAATCCATATCATCCGTATACCCTATCCCTTCTGCGTTCCTTCCCGTCAGGGGATCCAGACGAAAGAGGTTGGATAGACTCTCCACCTATATCGGGAGAAGTGCCCTCGCCCATAGATCCCCCGTCAGGCTGCAGATTCCGAACAAGATGCCCACTTGCGGTCGCCGACTGCGCAGCAAATGAACCAGTCTTGGAGCCGTGCGGGAAGGATCACTATGTCGCATGCCCAGTAGTCTTGAGGACCAAGAAAGAGGGACTTGGTGAGTGGCTCACCAGACAGAACAGCGGCAAACGTTCATTCAGGTGACGCACTCACCTTCGTGACTCTCTGGGATTCACGTACTTGCTTAGCGCGTCTCCCGCAAGATTGAACCCTAATATGGTTACCACGATCGATAGGCCCGGCAGCACAACGCCCCACCACGCACCCAGGTAAATGGATCGACTGGCAAACCACAAAATCCTTCCCCAGCTTGAGGTGTTGGGGTCACCTAGACCCAAGAAGCTCAACCCAACCTCAATCAAGACTGAAAACCCCATCTGAAGAGTAATCGCCGGAAGGAGGGGAAGCCAGATGTTGGGAAGAATCTCGTCGAACATTATATTACGTGATCCAGCCCCGACGGCTTTGGCGGCCAACACGAATTCCCTTTCTCTAATTGAGAGAACCTCGGCCCGCACAATTCTAGCAAGAGTGGGCCAAGAGACGAGGCCGATGATGAGCGTAATCACTCCTATCAGGCTGCCGAACACGACTACTACGAAGATTATCAAAACAAAGGATGGAATAGAGAGTATCACATCCGCTGATCTCATTAAGATCTCGTCTATTGCGCCACGGTAATACCCGGTTGGAAGTCCGACTAGAATGGCAATGGCGAGTGCAATCAATGTTGACCATATGGCGACATACAAGGCAACCTGGCATCCATAGACTACTTGACTGAAAATGTCTCCTCCAGCCTGATCAGTCCCCATGAGATACTTGAATGACGGTGGCATGAGTGCCGGGCCAACACCCGTTTGAAGCGGATTGTGTGGGGCTATGACACCTGCGAAGATCGCGGTAAAGACGATCGGAGCTAGCAGAATGAAAGTGACAACCCAGTGTCTTCTCAGTACAGTCTGAAGTATTTTGCTCGAGTACGTCATCGCTTCTTCACCCTGCGCCGGTCCTGATGCGTGGGTCAACCAAGCCGATAATTATGTCCGCGGCAAGATTTGAAATCGCCACGGAAATTGCTGTGATTAGAAAGATCCCTGTGACGAGTGGATAGTCTCTGTATGAAACAGCCATTATGAGTAGGCTACCAATACCTGGCCAGGAGTAGACGCTTTCCGTAAGGACTACGCCGCCAACTATAAGCCCAATCTGAATTCCGGCGACCGTGATTATTGGCAAAAGGGCATTCTTCAGGGCATGATGATACAGCACGTCGCGCTGCCGTACACCTTTCGCGCGGGCTTGAACTACGTAGTTCATGCCCATAGCCTCCAAGAGCCCGGCCCTCGTCAACCTAGCGTAGGTGGCGAGGAAAAATGCGGACAATGTCAATGCTGGAAGGACGAGGTGCCATCCTACATTCAAGATGAATTGAGGTGGGTTCAGCTGGACGCCGACATCAAAGAGTCCTCCGGTGGGGAAGATTGGGATCCATAATGCTAAACCCATTATCATCACGAGACCCAACCAGAAAACGGGGATGGAGTAAAGCGTCAGGGTTACTGCAGTGAGAATGCCATCCTCCAAGGAGTTGGGATTCTTCGCGGAAGTTATCCCCATCAGTACGCCTACCACAATAGCGAAGCATAGCGCGGTTCCCACCAAGAGAATTGTTTGAGGGAGCCTCTCCAAGATGACGTTAATCACGGGTCTGCTAAATGTTAGAGAGTACCCGAGGTTTCCTCGCGCAAGGTCGCTCAGGTAGGTGACCAGCTGCACCGGGAGCGGTTGATCGAGGCCATACTCGGCACGTATTGCTTGCACATAGTCAGGGGAAGCTGCTTCTCCAGCTAGAAGCGTTGCTGGGTCTCCTGGAGCAAGCCTGATGATAGTGAAGCTTAGGATCGCTACAACGAAAACCACAACAACAGAGAAAACCGCTCGTTTTGCAATGTAGTGCGAGAGACCCAAACTAATCCTAACCGATGCAGCGCTCGTGAGTTTATATTGATATCGATCAAAATGCAGGGGCCCTATCTGCGGTTGTGATCTCTAGACCTCAGCAAGAACGCACTAAGCCTTAAGCTCGTCTATCACACTGTGGGCTGCACACACTACGTTTGGTCTTTTCGCATGATTTCCTCAGCCATGATGTCGATCAGATGATCAAGTAACTGCACATATTCCTTCGTATGAACGCTTGATGAACTCGACGCCACCTTGCGATTCCTGTCGATCTCACCGCTCAGTTTCTCGAGAACATTGTCCGATGGTAATTCCTTGAGCTTGCGTCGTGCGTCAAGAAGTTTTCCGAAGGCCTCGAACAGTCGAAATGAACCATATCTCTTCGGTTCATCAATCGCCACTCTTGAACTTGTGAGAAGGTAGAGGAGTAGGTCGAAGAACTCTTGGTTGAGGTTTTCAGCCATCTACGCCGCTTCCAGAGGAGTTCCGTAAGAGTTGTGAAAGACGGGTTGGCGTGGCGAATACACTATCCTGCGTGCTCCGTGTTGGTCAGTCCTGTAGCCGAGAGTGACAAGAATGTCAAGTCGAACTGTTGAGGGGATGCCCAGCATTTTCCTCACTGGGCTCTCCGGGAATGACTTCACAAAGCCAACTCCTAAACCCAAGGCGGTGGCCGCCAATGCAATGTTTTCCGCCGCCGCTCCCGCATCAAAGATCGAGATACTGTCGTTCTGATCAACCTCCAGATCCGTGCATATCGCTATAGCGAGGGGCGAAAGACCAAGGAAGCCCGGAGAAATTTTCTGGATTACCCGGAGCTTTTTCTGGTCATCTATCAGAACGAAACGGCGAGTGTTCGCATTCCCTCCCGTGGGCGCTCGTTGCCCTGCACGAAGAAGTTTCCGGATGATATCGGTGGGTATCGCGTCCATTTTGAAGGTACGGCATGTCCGCCGTTTCTCAAAGGCCTCGAAGACATCCACTGAACAGGCTTCCTGTGTCTGGGTGGACGGTTAGTTGAACGCCGTTTGCACGATTGATCGGGCCGTCCGCAAGCCATTGACCACCTTATTTCTCCCACGGACCAGTTGGTTGATCACGAATCGTTCGTCGACTTGGCTATTTGGACTCGCTAGCATGTTGCTTACTGCGAGGTCAGCGTAGGGCGGTATCTGAACGGCGGGGTCATGGTCAAAGTTTCTCTTATAGGCGTGATTCAAAGGCACTAGTACGCGCCCTAGTTTCATTATCGCTCTGTTTGCCTTATCTGCGTCTCTAGGGGATGATGCCTTGCCTGCGCGTTTGTAGAAGACACCAAGATCTCTAAGTAGACCCGTCATTTCTGTTTTCACGGGTTTGAAGTCGAATTTTCCGTTAGCTGCCTTTTCGTATCCTTCGATTACTGGAAGGGAGTTGCGTATGGTCTTTCTGAAGTCGAAGGGAAGAACCTTAGCGTTCAATACTCTTAGGACACTTAACGCGTAGATCTTGATATCCTTGAGAAGTATCTGTTTGTCTGCTATGGGAAGGCTGTCCTCCTCCGTGTGCCATTCAATGTTGCCGCCGCAACCGCCAACGGCGTACAGGCCGCGCCGCTTTTTCTCTTCTTCCGGAATGGTTGAGAGGAGCATGAAGAATGATGTTAATCCAATTCCGTTGAAGGAGTAGTCGCCCGCCCTCAGGGGACGAAGACCAGCGGAATCCTGACCTGTTACATCCTTGATAGTTTTCTTACAGAAATCCTCAGCCTCGTCCATCCAGCAGACGTCCTCGTAGGCTGTGGCGCCTCTGCAACCAGGAGAATCCATGTCAACCTGTGCCACACAATTCTCATACAAATCTAATGCGAAGTTATCCGCGTACCATGTGGAACCGCCGTAGCGTCCCGTTGAGTGACCTGGCCACCAAGCTACTCTGATGTTCCGATTCAGGTTCCTGCGGTACTTGTTGAAGATACGGGCCAATTCCAGTAACCCTGCGTTCCCGGTTGCGTTGTCTCCAATTCCATAGTGCCAAGAATCATAGTGCCCATGAAGTAGCAGGAATTCCTTGGTGGGTTTCGGTGAGCGAATGTCAGCTACAGGAATTATGCATCGTTTCCAACCCTCATCGAGAACCGTCTTCACATGAACCTTGACGCGCCCCTTCTCCACTAATCCCTTCAGGTATTGCCCATCCGAATTGCAGATGACAACTGAAGGAATCTTGGGTTTGTCTGGAAGGTTCTCGGTGGTCGGGGTTCCCCAGATAGTAGTGGAGATGCCCTCATGCGTACGATCTTGAGGGGCGTAAGAAACGATTGCGATAGCCCCAAGCGATTCGAGTGCCCTTGACTTTGACGGCATGATAGAGAGTCCCTCAGTGAGCACCACTTTACCTTTGACGTCCTGAGGTATAGCCCCTAACCCTGTGTCAAAGAAGTCTTTGACTCCGGTTGCACGTCTGCTCGGCGCGTAAACTAACTGGGCTTCAATGTCAACGGACGGGCTCATCGCCATAATCTTAGGATTCATGACCTTATTCTCGTGCCTCAGCGGCCGCGTCTCGGGTTCCAGAACGTCAACAGTTACCGATTTCGGAATGCTGAGGTAGAGGTCAGGTTCGAATACCTGATGGCGAATGCCATAATGCTTCAAGCGCTCGACAATGTAACCTCCAGCTTCCAGCTCAGCTGAGCTTCCTGACTCGCGGATGAGTGTGGAGAATTTCTCAATCAGTTTCCAAGGTTCGTCCAAGGAAATCTCCTTGATGACTTGCTCCTCAAGTTTATTTTCAGAACGCATGGCAGATCGGGCCTAGTGTTTTCTGTTCGAGAATTTATTCTTTCGCTCTGTACCGACACTCGACTATTGCACATTGACGTAGATCTGTTCTAATGAGAACAGAAGTGGTCGGCCAAGAAAGCGTCTCGTTTAGTTTCGGTAGTTGTTTTGCTAGCGCTTTGTCAGAACAAGAGCCTTTTTTCCGGAAATCTTCAACTTGACATTCAGATTCTCTGAGATTTCTCCGAGGTGCGTAAGTATTCTGCGGGAAGTCGGTGCGTCCGTAATTCTAGTGTAGCCTCTTCCTTTCCTTACGGTGGGTATGACCGCGATACTTGCGTCACGTTTAGAGTTGAGTTCAACTCGGACTATTGCTGACTCGTCGGACTCCGACCATGCGCCGAGCCTAGGTGGCCAAAAGTTCCACTTTGTTGTCGGTGCCTTGAATTCCTTCGGGAGATCGAACAGAAAATTGCCGAGGCTATGGAATATCACATCGCCATGGTAGGCTTCAATGGGTTGGAGTCTATGCGCATGGTTTCCGATCACCAAATTCGCTCCGGCATCAATTAGCGCATGTCCTACTTCAGATTGGTAGTCGATCACAGTCTCCTGGTAAGGCATCCCCCAGTGAGCGCCGACGATCACGTAGTCCGCCCGTCGTTTCGCAGATCGGACAGCCTCCCGCATTTGCTTCAGGTCCTCCTCGTCTGGCTCTGTGAAGGTTACTGGGGGCGTTCCGGGCTGTTCCAGTTCCGCTGCAGGATCGAAATGGTGCGTGGTGTGCACGCGAACGGGTGCAATGCCCGGCCGGCCTGCTTTCGCTGGCGATTCAAAAGGTAGGGTCGAAGCAAAGCCGAGGAACCCAATGGTTAGTCGACCGTACTCAAAAAGCGCTGGCTTCAAGGCTTCGCGAAGATCATGTCCTCCCCCAACATGCTTGAACCCCTCTCTACTCAGATTCTGTAACGTATCCAGCAGTCCAACTTGACCATAGTCGAGCATATGGTTGTTTGCGAGATCAAGGACTGTAATGTTCATTTTCTTGTACTCACACAGGAGCGAAGGTTTCTGCCTCAGCGTTGCCCATTTGTCCGCTGGAACTCCACGGTCCGTTGCTGCTCCTTCGAGGTTAGCGAAGACAATATCCGACGATCTCAGAACTTTTATCGCGTCTGTCGCGGGGTCTCTGATGGGCTCGGGAATCAGAACGTCGCCCACATTAGAAATGACGCAGTCTGATCTTGACACAGGGCGTAGTTGCATAGCCTTCGGTTAAAAGACTTGGGAGCGTCCCATGCAACCTTAGCGACATGCTGCAGTGCTCTTGTTTACACGTGTGGAATTCCTTGAGGACTAAAGCTTAATCTCTCAGGCGCGACCTGCATCGACATCGCCTGAGCATTGTTAGACGGGTTAGCGAATTGACGAAGTGGATTGTAGGCCTTTTGGGCTGTGGGTTCATCGGGGCAAGTATAGCGAAGTTCATTGACGAAAATCTGAAGGATACGATGGAATTGCGGTTCGTGTACGATGAGATCAGAGACAGAGCCGAGCAACTCTCCGGGAGCCTTAGAACCACTCCACAAGTTGCCGATACATCGGACGCTATCATCATGGACAGAGGGATAGGTCTGATAATAGAAGCAGCAACTCAGGATGCAGTAAGAGCCAATGTCCCCAAAGCACTGAGAGCCGGTAAGAACGTGTTGATCATGAGCGTGGGGGCACTGACCGATCCAAAGTTGTACCAAGAGGTCACATCGATAGCGAGAGAGAAAGGGCTGAGAGTCTTCATTCCATCAGGCGCGATAGGAGGACTTGACTGGATAAAGGCCGCGGCGCAGGCAGGCTTGGAGAGGGTTATGATAACGGTACGAAAGCCTCCAGCAGGGCTTGATTCGTCACCTTACGTAATCAAGAATAGAATCGATGTCCATTCCCTCAAAGAACCGACGCAGATTTACGAGGGACCCGCTTTGGACGCCGCCTCCGCATTTCCCGCGAACGTCAACGTAGCAGTTGCATTAGCCCTTGCAGGTATAGGCATGGAGAAGACCATGGTCCGAGTTGTTGCTGATCCCACTTCAAAGCAGAATGTGCACGAGATTATGGCGGAGGGAGCGGCGGGCAAGATCACGGTTCGAGTTGAGAATTTTCCTGCCCCAACGAACCCGAAGACTAGTTGGGTTGCAGCGCTCTCGGCAGCTCAGAAATTGAAGGGGATTGTTGAACCGATATCTCTAGGTTAACTAACAAACAGGTTTTGCGAGGGTATTCAATCCAATTCGAGCCCAGTTCAGTAACCTCTCGTCCTGTCAACCAAGTTCAACAACCGCTCCCCGGTCAGATACCGTCTTAGATTCTCAGCGAACAAGTCTGCGGCTCGGTCCTCATAGCTGGGTGAGTCACCCGAAACATGTGGTGCTATGAGTGCGTTCTCCAGTTTCCACAACTCGCTTGTGACGGGTAGCGGCTCAGTAGCGAAGACATCTAGGCCTGCGCCAGCGATCCAGCGCTCCTTCAATGCTCGAACTAATGCGTTTTCGCTTATGATTGCTCCGCGTGCTATGTTTATGATGTAAGCGGTAGGCTTCATTGCTCGCAGCTCGGTTTCGCCAATCATTTGCTGTGTCTCGCTGGTTAGGGGTGTGGAGATTAGAACGAAGTCTGATTGGTTCAGTAGCTCGCTTAGCTGGTTGGGCAGGAACCATGCATTGGGTAGTCTGCCGTTAGGGTCTCCGAGGTTCTTTTCGATATAGCCTGAATCCTCTTTCTTACCGTTGCGAGTCAACGCTAGAATTCGCATGTTGAATCCTTGCTTTGCGATTCGTGCAGTCTCCCGTCCTATACTGCCATATCCAACAATGCCTAGTGTTTTTCCTCGCAGTTCGGAGCCAGCGAACATTTTCGATCGGTCCTTAGGCCATTCACTACGATCCTGCAATCGAACCATTCGCGGAACGTGGCGAGCTAACGCCAACATCATCATGACCGCGAATTCACCAATCGGGACGGCGTGGATTCCGCTCGCTGTTGTGATCAGAATATTGGTGTCCATTATCGGATGATCGGTCAACTGGTTATTTCCGGCGCTGTGCAACTGTACCCATTTCAAGTGAGGGGCTTTCGAAAGATTTCGGGGTGGCATGAAGCCGTAGAAGATGTCTTCATCGCCTTCAAAGAGATTAGATGTATCCGTGCGGCTCCAACCCTCCGCAACCGGTTTCGATACAACGACTAATCTTGGTGAAACTGATCGAAGACGATTGAGTTGGGTATCGTTGAAACGGCCGGTTACTAAGACTTTGATTTGTTTTGCCATGCTAATCCCATGTCCGTTGTAGGCCGCAAGACTCGAAGTGTTCCTTCTTGAAGATAGCGTTTAACCAACATAGAGTCATACCGATCACCGTCGCATTATGAGAAGGATGGTCGTTATTTGCGTGCAATTCAGGTTCAGAGCTTCGGTCATTAGGGATTCTACGAGTTCATGAGTCCCGAGGTGGATGAGATTGTCCGGTGCCCTCTTCCGACGCGATGATATCTTGTATAGTGTCTTCGCAGTTCTTGAGGTTCTTCGGAACCATGATAAAGTACGGATCGCAAAATCTGACATCGTAATCCACGAAAGGATCCAATTTCTCCACCAAGCTGACTGGAACCTAGAATAGGTAACGTTTGCAGTTGTAGATCGCCGTGGTCAGGTACCGCTTACGGCACCAAACCAGTTGAATTCGCGTCATGAGTACAAATAACGATCAGCGGATGGGTTCAGGATTAGAGAAGCACATGTCCGCATACCTCAACAGAGATGGCTCAAAGTATCGGACAGAGGAGCGCTGTGAACTTCATAACCTGCAAACGCGAAAGCACAATTACCCCACAACCCGTTGACGGGGCACGAAGGGGATCGTGTGAAAGATAGAATCAGCGTACTATTATTGACTGTTCACGATTTTCTTAAGATGCTTGGGTTCTGTCGTGACGATATGGGTCTGAAGCTAAGCTCAATTCATCCCGAGGTTGGATATCAACCGCTGGTTGACTGGGCTCGATTTGAATTTGGAGAAGGAACCGCGCTGGAGTTGTTCGCTGAGTCAAGGCCGGGCAGTAGAAAAGGATATGCCCTACCCAAGGGAAAATGTCGTGATCATCGCCTTTCAAGTTGAAGACATTGACGAGGCGTTCGCTGAACTATCCGAGCGCGGGGTAGTGTTTCCAAAGGGCATCGGTGAAGAAGAGTGGGGACGATGCGTTCACTTCAAGAACACCGAAGGCAACCGACTGCAACTATACGAACCACGGCCAGGGTACTAGAGTGGAACGTTTGAATTGCGTCCATTTCATCCCTACTTTATCATTAAGGCCTCAGCACGTAAGTCACGAAAATGTTCATCGCCAGTCACAACCTTGGCCCTACATTCCCGTGCAGTGGCAAGAACTATCGAATCTGCAAGCCCCCACCGTCTTACAACGCGCTTCCTTTCAAAACTTAGGCTTCCCGCCTTCTGCGCAATCGTCGTGTCTAAGGGAATAATCCGGGTTTTGACGAGAATGAATTCCAAGTCCTGAGCGAAAGGTATGTTGTCCCTACGGTATTTTTCACTCAGTTCCGCTACTACTATTGTGGGCGTAATTCCTTTACCGCTTTCAATGTACGGCCGGGCTTTCATTCCCGCTTCGGATCCTGCGAAATACTCGAACCACGCGAATGAATCGATCACGTACGATTCTAGCTGACCTCTTGAATTCATATCGCTAGTTCATCCTAATGCGTATCCGCAGTAATCTCATCATGTTCTTCTTGAGTGAACTTGAGCTTCTTTCTCTTGTGGATTCCGAATCTTGACCGAGGAATCCCTGATCCGCGTTCAATTAGTTTGGAGAGTACCTCGTTCATGCTCTTGGCTCCCTCTTTCCGCATGATCTGTTTCAAACGGTCCCAAACGTCTTCAGTGACCGCTATCGTCTTCATGTTGTTCACATACTATATTTTGTAATCTATAAGTTATAAGTATTCGAGCCTTTAGCCGAATCGGTAAGAATCCATCCAATAACTCAGCCCGTTGATGCAGAGCGACACCAAGAACTTGCGTCTAACCTGAAGTGTAACTCGTCTTGGTGGTCCAATTGGCTCACCTTGAAGGTGAGAGTTCCTTGTATAACATAGTCTATACACTCCTTTTCTTGGCGGCCTCTGTTGCTTTCGCCGTTTTTCTCAGCACTTTACCTTCTATGACGGATTCCCGTTCCCGAGCTCTGATCAGTTGAGGGGTTCGATAGTAGATCCTCACATACTGGGCAAGCCCAAGGGTGAGGAGTTCCCGCATGATGGCGCTGGAGCTTCGGCCTTCCAGAGTAGCCAGCATCTTGATGATCTCCAACCATTTTCCGCTGACTCTGAAGTTGACCTGAACGGCGTGAAAATGCCGAAGCCTTAGCGATTTGGTTCTGATCGCTTTGGATTCTTCGTGTTCTCTTGGATCATTTGCCCTTCGCCTCAACTTTCTTCCTCGTCTTTCTGAGTTCTTCATTGTCTTCTTCAAGTTCTGCTATCAAGTTTCTCAGATCTTCTGTTTCTTGGTCGCGGATCAAGGCCGCGTTTAACATGCCAAGTCGGGCGACCACCTTGAATGCCTCTAACCGGAACCCTGACTCTCTTGCGGCCGTCTCCGATTCTGCGATCTTGCTTAATTCCTCGAAAGCCTTCATGCCCAATTCAACCATGCGATCTCGCTTTCTCTTCCGTTCGTCAAATGAAGCAAGGATCCTGGTCCCCGCTATGCATGTTTGCATCAAGGTTTCCTTGACCAGAACCACCAACTCATTGATGAGTTCGTTAACGCGATGAATTCGCTCTTCGATGGGCTTGCATTTTTCGTTCACATATTCTGTGAGCAAGTTCTGCAGGAATCGCTCCACTGCGACGGCTTCAGTTTGTGATATGTCCTCCAGTATTCCCGCAATTTGAGAAGGGAGGAGAACGGAGAAGCTGCGCTCACCATCAGAACCCCTATTTTTCTCTTCGTCCAGTGAATTCTCAGTCAACGAATTCTTCACCATCGCTAATTCCTTCAGCAGGCGATATTCGAGAAGTAAGGATACTCTCGTTGATCGAGTCTCAAGTGAAACTGAACCTGAGAACTGAAGCTCTCCGATCGGTTTCGGGATAGTAGCTGTTATTTGAAGGCGTGAAATTCGTTGCAGCGATGCATCTACAATGTTTAGAACATTGACGAACCAACTTTCCTCTTATCGAAATGTACAATGGTAGATTCATGAGGTGTGATGTGAGATTCGAGTGCACGAAAACCTACGTCACGGGACAATTCTGTGAGACACAATACAGTGTAATGGTCTATTCCGATCGTCTAGGGGTCCTTCACGCAGATTACCTTGCTCTTGCCTAGTGCGTATAGATCGAGTTGGTCCAAGATGTTCCTACCCAATAGAACTTGGAAGGGAAGCGTCCTGGGGATCTCCGATGAGGCCACAATTGCATCATAACGACCCACCGGGAGTTCAATCGCGGCGTTGTAGGTGCGCATTTTAACCATACCCGCAGCAGTCGCGACCGTTTCTTCGGCGGCTAGCTTTAGGTCTGCTTCGTGAACTATTTGTGGATTGACAAGGGTCAAACTGGCCGCGGTGTCTGGAGATGATGCGGTAGTCAGCTTCTTTCTGCCAATTACCGTGGTCGGGATAACTGGGTAGGATTGTTGGTCGACTGTTACGTATTTCCAGCACTTCATCTCCACTTGGGCCAGGAAGGCATAGTGAACCGGTTTGATGCACTTGCCCTTACGGGCGACATGGATTGGTTCGTTGGGGAATTTGGTTAAGGCAGCAGAGACAACATCTGCTACGGAATCTCCAACCGCTGCAACCGCTCCACGAACGAGTGCAACGTATTTTCCATCAGGAACCCAACTTGGAATGTTGGTACTGGACTCGGTACGTGCAACCTCATGAACCGTCAGTTTCTCTGCTACGGCGCTCTTCACCAACTCGGTTTGGCTGACGCCCATCAACTTTGCGAAGTCCGCAAGCTTTCGTTTAATCTCTTCGGGAACCCTGAGATTGATTATTGCCATGGCTTCGCTGAAAATTCAGCCTCTTTCAGCTATATGTTTTGTGTATACAAAACGTGTACCAAAATTCTGGTGCGGGAAATTGGATTCGCGCTCTCGATTTTATCGGAGTTCAAAGGGAAGCACTCTCGACCAGAATTTTCCTTTTCATCCGATGACAAAAATGATCACGACGGCAGAATGCGTTGTTCGTACAGAATCATGAGTAAAGGCTGAATGCTACGGATCCTCAGTGATCTCATTCTCAAAGCATCCATAGTGCTGAATTGCTGCGAACGTCAACTCAACATGCAACCGAAGTCGTCCAACAGACTCCATCTTCTGTCTCCCTCACTTCTTGGAGCCTCATTGCGGGTGCTTTATTACAGGTGATGCCCAACTGCATGAGAGTTGAAAGACCATACCAACACGATGGAACCTACTGGGACCCAGAACACGCAACCAAGATAGGGATCTTATTTACCTGCTCGGACTCGCGAAGAGCCACAATCTAAGAGCGGATGCTCTTCATGATTCTTTGCTAGCTACATGGCAGCGCCGTAGGGTCCAATGCGGAGAGCTTCTAATCGAATGTCGTTTCCGCGGAGAGAAATCATCAACCTACATGTTTTCTGTTGACGGGAAGACGTTGGCACAAGCGAACCTTCAGGATGACTCCATAAGGAAGCTCAAGAGACTTCCCGATGAAATCTCCAGTTTCCTTGAGGCGGAAGAAAAACAGGCTGAATCAAACCGATTAGACAATGTGTCTGAGATTCGTAATCTTCGGTTTGGGTTAAGGGGCATATGCTTCAAAGCCCGCGTAGTGAAGAAGTCTGAAGTCAGAGCTGTCACCTCAAAGGATGGAAATCCTCTATTGGTATGCGACGTGACGCTCTCGGACGGAACAGGAGAGATTCCGCTGGCAATATGGAATAGTCAGATTAGCACGATCTCTAGCGGTGATCTGGTGCAGATTGAGAACGCTAACGTGCGAAGCTTTAGAGGCAAAATTCAACTCTCTCTAGGCAGGAAAATGGGCGTTCTTAGAGTCCTAGAACCTGCCTGAAACTCGTCGACGGATTCTGTAATATCAGCTAATTGACTCATTCGAGACTTCATCTTGTGCGCTTGGCATTCTATGCAAAGAACTCCAGAATCTTCACAACATTCATGCATACTCTTGCAGGTTGCTAATCGTGGATGACTCAAGGTTGACTGTTAGAGTGAAGAAGACCTTGTTGTCCCCAGTTTTCTTTCGGTAGTTACCAGTCACACCGATATCGCCGTTTACGTCGGGAGACATACGCCCTTCTATGGCGAAGTAATCCAAAGTCAGACCAAACTTAGCTTCAAGATAGTCCTTGACTACCTGATCCAGATCGAAGATCATACGCTCTCTTGGTAGCGCCTGGTATGATAACTTACCTAACCTGCAATTCCTGGGCTAGGTGAGCACGCACCACCAGCCCCTGAGTATGGCTTGTCGGTGCGGGGAATGGGAACGCGCGTACAGCGAAGAAAGTCGACAGAATCTGACTAGCCATATATTTTGTGGTGTACACCCTATAATCCCGTGCTCCAATCACAACGTAATTCGCTACGCGCTTTGGCTTGTCCTTTGAACCGACATCTCCTCTGTGAGCTTCCACGTTTTGCGACTGTCATAGGATTCAACAGCTCGCCAGTGGAATGATCGAGGTGTGATCTCGGAATAGATCCACCGTTCCGGGCGGCCTTCGCTGGTTGTACCTTCGAGCACAATCTCGTTACCGATCTGTCGCGCCAAGAAGGTTCGGACAGTTCCGCCCGGTGGGGCGATCCATACGCATTGCCAAGCGTCGATCTTCGGGTCGTAAAATCGAATAGTTGTCCCGGCTGAGACGTCACTTGGAGGACCCTCTTCATGCTTTATCCAGACGTCCTGAATCGCTCTGCCATCAAGAACCCATCCAAAGTGCACCTCTCCCTTCCCCTCTAGCCTAGACCCGTCTGACCGAATATACTGAGCGTCGATCTTCCAGTCGCCGATGAATTGTCCGAAGAGCATCAGTTTCTCTTTCAGTTCGGGGTCAGGAGCGTCCGCAATCAGGCCTTTAATTGTCTGCGCTTTGCGCGCTCTAGACCCAGCCATCTGAGTTATCCTCACCAGGTTCGCTAAGCGAAGAGTTCGATGAAGATTCCATTCGGATCCTGAATGTACATCCACCTACTCGTCTTTGTCTTCATCTCAAGAACCATGGGGAAACCAGCTTTTCCCGCTTCCAATATGGCCTTGTCTAGGTTGTCTACTTGGAAGGCTAAGTGATCCACTCCTTCTCCAACGACGTATTCGGCGTCGAATCGACTTCCCTTCTCATAGTAATTCAGCTCCAGAACAGGTCCCCCTTCCTCGCTTGCTAGATTAACGACCTCCCCTTTGTTCTGTTCAATCTTGGATCTGCCCGTTTCCTTCATACCCAAGACTTGAGTGTAGAACTCGGCAGATTTTTTCAAGTCCTTCACCCTGATGCCGGTGTACGTGAATTTAGTTTTCATTTCAATCATCGGCTGGTTATTGGGCTCCTCGTCACATAAGTCGATAGCCGTCAGGCATCGGTAGTCTCCCAGCACGCCTCTCTTTTGTCACGTCTCAACCGGATTCAGGCGAAGGTAAGACCCAACAGCTTGGAGAACCTTATTCTCGGCTTTGCGAAGGTGATCAACATAGCTGGTGCGAGGTACGCCGAGCTTCTCCGCAACCTCTCCCGCTGTCGCTCTTCTGGGCATGTGGTAGTAACCGTTGTCCAACGCCGTTATCAGCGCTCGTCGTTGTTTGCTGGTCAGAGTGCCGAAGAGCGTAGCAGTAGAGACAAGGAAAGTGTCGCGAATGGACTCGTTAGAAATGGATCTCCGAGAGGTTACCTCAACTTTGCAATGCTTATCCAAATCCTTGAAGATATTCTTGATGTCTCTCTCGGAGAAGGCTATCACGCGATACCATTCCCATCCGGCCGTGTAGATCGCTGGTTGCAATTCGAGACAGTTACGCCCTTCGATCACGGGAAGAGTGGGTGGGGGTATCTTATCGCATGCGCAATGCTGCAATACGACTTGCAGATTCGTACTTGCGTATGACCTGCGAATGACTCGTGCTCTCAGAGCCTTAGTCAGTTCTTGAATGCTCTTCTGCATCCTTTCATCGCGCAAGTCTCTATGCGCGATTTCCAAGACATCTCTGCTCCAGTTACACCAATGTGAAATGACGACAGCTGGATGCGTCTTGGAAAAAACGTTGTACGGGCATTCATGTTGAAGCTTGAAAGCAACCTCGTAATGGGTCATGGAATCAGAAGGGAAGACACGTCGATATATGGGGATAGCCGTAAAATGACGGTACGTAGTCGTGAATCGTTGAGAATGTCAACTGAAATCGCAACCGGTGCGGGTGCTTTATTACCGATGTTGTCATATTGTATCATAGTTGAACCATCATAGCAGTAATACGGATCCTACAGGGACCGAAAGCACACATCCAAGATAAGGATCTCATTTATCTAATCAAATTCGCAAGGAAGCACAAGCTAACCGTAAGTAGCCTTCATGATTCTCTGCTAGCTACTGGACTGCGCGGCAACGCTCAATGCGGAACACTTCTAATAGAAATCCGTGCGCGTGGAGAAAGTTCCTCGACCTATATGTTCTCCCTTAAAGGAACACCATTAGCTCAAGCGAACATTCAAAATGACTCCATTCGGAAGCTCATGAGACTTCCAGAGGGATTTTCCAGCTTTCCAAATGGCGAAGAACGATCTATTTCATACAAATTGGACGCGAACACTGTAAGTGCAATTGGTGATCTGCGGCGTGGATTTAGCGGCGTATCCTTCAAAGCCAGCGTGGTAAGAAAGTCTGAAGTTAGGGCTGTGACCTCGAAGGAGGGAAATCCACTCTTGGTCTGTGATATAATGCTATCAGACGGGACGGGAGAAATTCCGTTGGCCGTATGGAATAGCCAAATCGGCACGATCTCTCTGGGTGATATGGTACAGGTCCAGAACGCGAGAGTGAGAAGTTACAGAGGCGAAATCCAGCTTGCTCTGGGAAGGAAAACAGGCCTTCTGACCGTCCTCGAACGTGCAACCGAAAACATCGCTTAGCAGTCCGATTCCGGTCTACCTCTCAGATACCGTGTTCAGTATACCCGAGCGAAAGTTCTAGCGTCATGCTCGTCCCTAGGCTAATGCCGTCAGCTTCCGGTAACGTTCTTCGTGGTCCTCGGTGTTTCAGAATAAGGGAGTTACATCATGCCTGGGGGCATTCCGCTAGGCATTCCTCCGGGCATTCCGCCGGGACCACCTGGCGGACCGCCTTCTTTCGCGCCTTTTGAGGAGAGGACATCATCTATCCGCAGGAGCATGCAGGCTGCTTCTGTGGCGGATTTGATGGCTTGCTGTTTCACCCTCAGCGGTTCGATTATGTTATCCGTGAGCATATCGGCTATCTTGCCAGTCTTGACTTGAACCCCAAACCACTTGTTTCCTGGATCCGCGTGTTTTGATCGAAGTTCGACCATTATGTCGATTGGGTCAAGTCCGCTGTTTTCAGCTATCGTGAGCGGGATGGCCTCCAGTGCTTCGGCGTAGGCTTCGATGGCGAGCTGTTCGCGACCTCCCACCTGGAGGGCGTAGTCGCGAAGTTGTTTTGCTGTTTCAGCTTCAGGTGCTCCTCCGCCAGCAACGATTTTGCCATCTTCGACGGAGTTTCTGACTACGCAGAGGGCGTCGTGGAAAGAGCGTTCAGCTTCGTCCACAACATGGTCGGAACCTCCCCTGATCATTACGGTGACCGCGTGTGGGTCTTTGCAGTCGCGAACGTAGACGAGTTTGTCGTCTCCAATCTTCACTTCTTCGACGAGTTTTGCTTCGCCGAGTCCTTCGGAGGGTATGTCTTTGGTGCTGGCCTGTATGGTTCCGCCGGTGGCTTTGGCGAGTTTCTCCATGTCGCCGCTGCTCACGTTCTTAACGGCCATTATGTTCTTTTTGGCGAGGAAGTGTAGTGCGAGGTCGTCGATGCTCTTCTCGCAGAATATCACGTTGGCGCCGCTCTTTGCTACCTTCTCAGTCATTTCGCGGAGCATTGATTCTTCTTCGTCGAGGAAGCCTTTCATTTGGTCTGGGGAGTTGATGTTAATTTTGGCGTCGAACTCGGTTTTCTCGATCTCCAGCTTCGCGTTCAGTAGAGCGATCTTAGCGTTTCTTACTTGTTTCGGCATTTGAGGATGTGAGATCTCTTTGTCGACAACTATTCCCCTGACGAGTTCGCTTTGCCCCATGCTCTCGCCCTTCTTCTTCAAAACCTTGATTCGGTCTATGTCAGCGGTTATTTTGCCGTCTCTTTCTTCCATGATTTGACGGATGGCTTTCGTGGCGAGTGTTCCGAGGTGTTCGCTAGTTCCTACAGCTGCCTTTGTGCTCATCGAGGTCATTGCGATGAGCTTGAGCGTCTTTTCGTCGTCAGGTTGAATATCGATAGATAGGTGTTGAAGGATCTCCAAGGCTTTCTCGGAAGCCTTCTTGTAGCCTTCAACTATCACGGTCGGGTGGACTTCTTGATCCAGAAGCTTCTCCGCCTTCGTCAAAAGTTCGCCTGCGAGTACAACGACGGTGGTCGTACCATCGCCCACCTCGCTGTCTTGGCTCTTCGCCACCTCGACAAGCATCTTGGCGGCGGGATGTTGGACATCCAGCTCCTTCATTATGGTAGCGCCGTCGTTTGTTATGACTACATCACCCATGCCCGAGACCAACATCTTGTCCATCCCTTGCGGGCCAAGCGTGGTCTTTATGGTTTCAGTGATGATTTTCGCGGCGAGTATATTGTTACGTTG
>Ga0315282_10000183_pt1 | contig 127411 bp, 100 predicted proteins | sample YL17G07_20_MG_FD_203693 | JGI IMG/M metagenome (GOLD analysis project Ga0315282, IMG submission 203693) | Sediment microbial communities from Yellowstone Lake, YNP, Wyoming, USA - YL17G07_20 | ecosystem: Environmental > Aquatic > Freshwater > Lake > Sediment | place: USA: Wyoming | collected... | reverse complement strand
GCTACGACCCGATGGGCAACCGCACGCAGAAGGTGGACAGCCAGTCCGGCACCGAGAACTACTCCCCATGTGATGGTCTCAACAGGCTGTTCACCTCCACGAACCACACCTACACGTATGATGCCAACGGGTATGGGACGAACATCGCTTGTGACGTCGAAGGTGGTGGTCGAACGCGGACGTATGATTGGGATAGCCAGGATAGGCTGAGGCAATGCACAGTGATAGAAGGGGGAACCACCACAACCACCTATACTTATGGTGCGGACGGTCTGCGCCGAACAATGACGTGTGGGGCTGACACCACCCGCTTTATTCTGGAGGGACAGAGTGTGGTACAGGAAGAGCTCAACGGCAATACGAATGCCACATATCTGTTGGGCCCAAGGGGCATGGAGTTCCGTCGTGCCGCTAGTGGCGCAGTTCGGTGGTATATCTACGACGGCCTGGGCAGCGTCATTGCGGAGGTGGATCAGGACGGGAAGGTAAACCCGGACCAGCAGGGAAATGAGACGCCTCTTCGGAAGTATGACGTATACGGTGCAATACGCAACAGCCAGGAGGTAGCGCCGGGAACAAGCAACCACAAGTTCGTCGGCAGCCTCGGGCATACCAGCGAGAACGATACCGGCCTGATCTATATGAGGGCCAGGTATTATGACCCGGCCATAGGCAGGTTCATCTCGGAGGACCCGGGAAGGAATGGGGCGAACTGGTACGTATACTGTGACAACAATCCCGTAAACCTCCTCGACGAGGACGGGAAAGTTGCGGGTCCCGCTGCGGCGGCCTGGGAGGCTGCGGCATTCGCGCTGGGCGGACTCGTCGGCTGGGTATCCGGGTTCTTCGGCATGGTAGCGGCCCTTCAGCAACTTGACCCGCAGTGGCACCCGAATATCTTAGCCGCCATCGGCCAGATCTTCGGAATGGGTGCACTTGGCGCTGCGGCAGTATGGGTCGCTAAACAGATCTCGTCCAAGGCGGGCCAGGCTCTCGCGAAGTTTGTGGGTCGAATGAGCCTGTGCTTCTGGGCCGGATACACAGTAGGCTCTGTTGTGGGCGCAGTCCAAGCCGCCGTCGAGTACTACACGAGCCGCGCAGCGGAGCAGTAGGAGTTTTTCTATGTCGGCGAAGTTGTTCTGGAACATTTTCTTTCTCTGCTATTGCGCACAAGAAGTGCTCTGTCTGCTATCTGGGCTTGGAGTGCTGCCGAGGTTCTGGCTGGTGGCATGGGGTTCGCCAGCGATCCTGACGACGCTATTCGCCATGATGATTGAAGAGTGGCCGGTGACCTTGCCACGCGCGACGGACACCCGATGGCATTCGGGCCTAGGCGTGGCCGGCATCCTCTACCCCGTCCCATTGGTGTTGGCAATGGCGGGCCACATCAGCCGGTGGCTCGTCGCACCGTCCATCACGGCTTTCGCGTACCTTGCATTGCGGCTCGTTTGGCTCAGGCTGCGCTGTCTGCAGCCGAGGGACGGAGGGCACTTCTGATTTAGGCGAAAAGCTAACCCCTGTGGCAATGTTGTGGACGCAATCGGGAATCCTGCTGCGTTTGGGAGGTATGACGTCTATGGAGCGGGGCGCGGGGCGCCAGTAACACGTGCGATTGGCTGCTATAGCGTCCACTGTAGATCCATTGACACCTCAGCACGCGCCCGGCTCGCGCCTGCGGCGGGCCGGGCCATACGCTCAAGCTGAGGATCGGGCGATGAGGATGCTAGCAGCAAGAACCCATAAGTTCATCCCTGGCGCGACAGTTATCGTGCTGCTGGCGGCCGGCGGACTGCTGTGGTGGGGGGTAAACCACAGGCAGCCGAAGTCGGCGCATACTCGCGAGAGGTACGCAGGATTCGTCCCGGCCCACCCCAAGCGCGGCGGAACGCTGAAGCCGCCGGACGCGCTCCAGCCGGCGCTGGACGCCTACGACGCCGGCCGGTATCGTGACGCAGAGGCGGCGGCTCTCCGCGTGGTCGAAGGAGCGCGAGACAGCAAGGACCCGAAGAAGCGGACGGAGGCAGCACGGGCACGTTACGTGCTCGCCTTCTCCGCCGCCCGCCGCAAGGAACTGGCCCTGGCCCGCGAGCGGTTCGCGCTCCTGAGGGCTGAGGCATCGAAGCTGCCTGGTAAGGGCAAGCAGGAAGAACGACCTGGAATCCCGACTCCGACGCTTCGGGACGAAGAGGTGCCCCGAACCACAAGAACAGCTGCAAACCTACGGTGCCGACTTGGCCCTTTCAAGTTCCTTCATCCCTTTGGCAAAACGTTCGCCAAGTGACACCATGCTCGGAGTGTCATGCTGCCACGGGTCGCACATACCATAGTCATCAGTCAGGAATGTAGCCATGTGCGGCACTGTCCTGGCGACCTCGAGCTCCGCCTCGCGGATCATCCCGCCCCTTGGCTCCCACGCCGGCGCCTCCGATATCTGTGCCAGCACGAACGGCATGTCCGGCGTCTTCGTCTCAGCGCGGATGTCGTTGATTAGGCAGGTCAGATTCTTGGCATAGTCCTCGGCCATCTTCTGGTCACCCGAGTCCGACTCGCCCTGCATCCAGATCATCCCTGCGATCTCAGGCTCAAATGCCGGGTCCAGTCTGGACATTCCCTCGTGGAAGGCTTCGACGAAGCCCTTGTAGAGTGGGCCGACCTCTCCGCCGGCGCTCGGCGGGCGCCACTGGGAGCCGAGATTCGTCCCGCCCCACGCGCACTTGATGATCGCGATGACCCTGGACGGGTCCTTCGGCTGCATAATCGCGCCGAAGTTCAGTTCGGGGCCAAAGGTGCCCCGGCCGTCGTAATCGCCGAACCCGCTCCCGAGGCCGTCTCGCAGATATGCCCAGCCGTAGGGTCCGAGCCTGCACTCGCCACGAACGAATATGGTCACGCCTTTTTGGCTGCCTATCAGGTTTCGCGGAAGCCCATTGACGGAGGAGCACCCGACCGCGTTCGACTGGCCGCCGAGGAGGTAGACCTTGAGCTGTCTCCTCACCGTGCGAAAGCTCCAGACCTCGCCTTTGGCAGTCGATAGCTTGTCGCGGTCGATCGACTCGACTCGCCAGTAGTAGCTCTTGCCGAGAGGCCGGTTCTTGACGGGCATTCGGACCGAAGTGACCATTACAGGCAGATTGGCGAAGTCGGGGGGTCTTCTTGGAAAGCACCTCAGCGACGGACTTGCCGATGTACACGTTTTGCCTGACCGCGTACTTCCCCGGCTTCCAGCGCAGTACATGCTCGCCGCCCTCCACGAAGATATAGCCGTCGAATGGCACAGGCTGGGAAGCGTTGCCGCTCTCAGTCGAGAATATTGACACAACTCCGCGCTGCGCCAACCTGCCGGAAGCGTCGCGCTGGTCGAGTCTCCAGTAGTAGCTCTTGCCGAGGTCCAGCCGGAGCGGCCCGAAGGAGGTGTTTGCCGCAGGCTGATTGCCTTTGTAAACCTTCGTCCAATCGTTGGCCTTGCCGGCCATCAGCTTGTTGGTGGCCTTTTCGACTGCCGCACGGTTGGCGCTCAGGTAGACATCAAAGGATGCAACGCGCGCACTGCCGGGAAGCCATTTGAGCGTCGTTGAGACAGTGTCTATCTGGCTGTTCGGCTGGGGAGCCGGGGTAGGCTGACGTGAAGCCGCTGGCACGCCAGGACTCGAGTGGAGTGAAGCCGCGGGCGAATATCCGGACGCTCGCTATGGCGCCGTCGATGAAGTGAGTGTAGCCCGGGTTCCGGTGCGGGTCACCGGTCATACAAGCGCCCAGCACAAACGGTCTGCCCTCTTTGGTGCCCAGGGTGAACCTCCTGCTGACTCGAAGTTCGCCGTCGCACCACGCCTGGAACTCTCCGTCCTTACCGCCCTGGTAGGTGTAGATCAGGGTGCGCCACCGGTGGGGCCGCGGCACGTTGTTGTTCCAGCCGGTCGTGTTCGCGCTCCACGTGCCGAGCGCACCCCAAAGGACCGCGTCGCCATATTCGATCTCCAGGCAGTTCTCGGGCCGGTTGGACCACGACACCAGCGTGCGCTCGCGGCTAACGTCCCTGCAGTAGGTTCGCACAATGCAGGTCCACGGCTTGTCGCCAGTGATGCTGGCCGGGGCTTTGAAGTCTGACAGCATGTGGTCTTTGCCGCCGAAGTCCACGGCCTTTACGCCACCGACTATTCTGACCTGCGGGTTAGTCCCATCACTGCTGAAAGTGCCCTTCAGGCTTCCGGCATTCTCCCAGACCGGGAGCGGCCCTTCAGACAGTTTGCTTGCGTCCAGGTCCACCAACGGCAGAGCGGGCCGCGCCAGGACCTCCGCGCTCGCCATCGAAGCCACGAAGATGACAAGCAGAGTAACCAACGCTGAGATTCGATTCCGATGCATGACGATTATCTTTCCTTTCCATTTGTGCTAGACTGCTCACCGATTGTCTGTTCTGAACCGCGAGGCAGGCAGCTGCCCCTGGCATCGAGCGGCGCTCTGGCCCGCTTGAACATTTCCACGCTCTCCGGCGAGACGATCGCCCCCAGACATTCCTTCTCGCCATTATCGACCGCACGGTGCGATCGTACGGATTCACCCGAAAGTCGGGCGTGAGCGCAGTCCCCCAAATAGCGAAACCGTCTGCGGCCGCCAGTCAACCTCTGCCATTGACCCTACACCTTTCGGCGCTGATCGAGAAAGCACGTGTGTTGCATTCCTGGTGAGAGGGATTTGCGTATGTGGGCCGGCGGTGTAGGGTCGAAGCATCTGCCCGCCGCATTTGGACGAATGTTTCGATGATCCGAAGGCAATGGTGGAGATCTGGGAAGCTCGGGGCGAAGCATTGGATTTGCAGTGCGAAACATCGGCGATCTTCTCTCTGCAGCGGCAGGTCAGGCCATGCCCTTTCGCTCACTCGCTCGTCGGGAAACGGCCCGCGTGCTGAGGCCACGATGATGCGATCTTTGGTCACCCAGCGCTCGCGGTACTAGCTTGAGGCGGCAAACGTGTATCCTGGGTTGCGTCCGGAAACCGCTTTCCCGATACCGTTTTGTGCACGGAGAGATTTTCGGGAAAAGGGTTTCCCGAAATAACGAGAGGTTCCTCCGTTTGCGTTGAGGCACAATGTGCAAGCCGACTGTCTTTCGGATTTCAAGGCGTTTCCCCTTCTCCGTACGTTGTCTGGTAGCTGTCCACTTTGGTCGCGAGTCCGCTTCGATACTCGGTATCTCCAAACGTGGCCTTGCCTTTGGGGGCCAGTGCGATCCGGCCGGACCGCAGTTGCGGCAGGAAGAAGTCGATCAACATCACGTCATCGACGTAGATCTCGAACATTTCCTGGACAACGACGAGGCGCAGCTTGTGGTCACGGTTCGCCTGAAGGGGCCACTGGCGATCGGCAATAACAGTGCCGTCGGCCGCGGCCAGTTTCACCAACCCCTGGGGCCCTTCCGACGGTGCGAGCAGGGCCATGTAGCCCCCTTCGTTCAGCCCAAAGCCAATACCTGCCTGCCCTTTTTCGACCTTAAGGGTTGCCTGGATCGTATAGGTCTGATCGCTGTTGGGCAGTCTATCGAGTATCCTTCGCCCCAGCGCCTCGCCAGGCTCGAAAGTCATGCGGGCCACATGCTGAGGTGATTGAAAGCCTCGTTCATAGCCTTCCCAGTATCTAGGTAAGAGCCCGCCGCCGGGCCGCGGAACCAGCTTCAGCGGCCATGCCAAACGCCCACGGCCATTGATTCCTTCGCAGCAGGTGTAGAACATCAGACGCTCGCCATTGCGAAGCACCGTCCGCGCGCTGAATCCCTGCCAGACGTTCTTCTTGGACGCCAACAGAAGGTTGTCTTTGACCTCCTCGAACGGCCCTTCGGGCTTGTCGGCTTGAAATACCACAGTGGCACAGGTGATATCTGGATCGCTCCAGTATTTCGACTGTCCGTACGCATCGCCGGTCAAAGCGATCATGTACCACTTATCACCCAGCTTGAACACACCCGGGACCTCGAAGCAGTTGAACCTGTTGGGCGTGCAGCACGGTTCGCCGACCTCCCAGTAGATCAGGTCTCTCGAGCGACACAGGGCAATGCATGAGGAGCGGAAGGCGTCCTGCTGGCCCTTGCGGCGCATGACCACGTAGCCCAGCCATCCGTTGCCCGCCGGATCCTTCACGACCGCGAGGTCGCGGCAGTCGATGTGCGGATGCGCGTGGTGGCCGAACGGGGGAGGCGGCTCGGAAACCGCGTAGTAACGACTGGGATCGGGCTCGATAATCGGGTTGCCGGGATACTTCCCAAAGCTCTGGCCGCCGTCCTTGCTAGTGGCCAGGCAGATCGCCTGCCGCACGCGGCCGTTCTCATTGTGATTGCTGCAATAGTAGAGGTAGATCGTGCCCTCGTGTTCGACGGCGTAGGCAGTAAACAGGCAGCCGTCATCGCATGTCCCCGGCGGGCCTTTGCGCAAGGCGACGGGCAGTTCCTGCCAGTGAAGCAGATCCCTGCTGACCGCATGGCCGACGGACTCGTCATCGGCATCGGGCCGCTGACTGCCGGGGCGTTTGACCTGCAGGTGAAACATATGCAGGGAATCGCCGATGGGCAGATACCACGTGTCCCAGTGGTACATGCCCTCAGCGTGGTAGTGCAGCGGCGGCGAGCTCGCCATCGGATTCGGTTGCGCGGATTCCGTCCTCTTCGGCATTGTTGTCTCCCCTCACCGCCAGGTTCCCAGATTGCGGATTTCCCTGCGCCAGTGAGGCCGGTTGTCCCATTGGGATTCTGCGGCAGGATTCAGAGCAATGCCCGTCGTTTCCCGGTCCCGATCAGTATGGATTGCTCGGAGCCATATCCCACGCATCAAGAACCTTCACTTTCGCCGCACCAGCGCTGCTGAAAAGGCGGACCTCTACGCTGTCCCTGCGCGTCGGCCAGACGCGCTGGGTGATGCACTGCCGGCCATTTGCATAGATTTCCATGATGGATCTATCCAGGTAGATGCGCAGCTTCAACGGCTCGTCTTTCCTCAACTCGAATAGCGCTTCCTGGGCAGTTGCCATTTGGACAAGTCATCGTCGATGCACTTGTACAGCGAGGGCGGATTGCCACCCGAGATCGCGCAATAGGTATCGCGTTCGAGCCACCCGTGCGGGTCCCATCCGGGACGGGGTAGTATTGAGAACGGATCTGAACGATAGCCTGTGGCAGCAGGCCGGTCGCTATAAGGTTACTCTGCCCAACAGTCCGCCGATCGCAGATTGCTTCTGCCTTGCTTTAGCCGTTCAGGAAAACGCGGAACTGGTCACCGGTGATCACAGCGACTTCGATGACATCGCGAAGTTGGCGATAGCAAAGATTCGCTTTGTCAGGTAGCTTATGGTCAAGGCCGGCAACCTTACATAACCCGTTCCTCCCTGCCGCTCGAATCGGAAACGCCAACCTGAAGGTCATGAGCGTGTTCGTACACAAGTGCGACCTCACGTCGCCAGAGAACTTCAGGGATGAGGCCAGGCTATGCTTTTACACCGTACGTCTGCTTATTGAGCGCATTTCCTGGTACTGCCGCGATCAGAAACGGAAGGACGGGAGCCCTGAGAGGTCGTACAAAAGAGAAGCGAGTCCCGAGCCGTAGAAGCCCACCGACCAGCGGCTGCAGCCCGTAAGCGCGACCTACGGTTGTTCTCGCGCATACCTGCACGTGTATCCTACCACGGGAACACACGTTTGCAGGGTTTTTTGCGGATGTTTTCAGAAATCCTCCAGACTCGCTTCCTCATCTACTCCACGGCCGATCAGGACACAGGCACGCAGCGTGAGATCAGCGAGCGGGTGGCGGCGCTGTATAGGTTGTGAGAGTGGCAGAGTCGGAAAGGAGAGATGGCTTTGGCCGAGATCGAAGTCACAGGAGTTGAGGCAGCGTTCGGGACGCTGCTGGAGGAGATCGAGGGCCTGATCGACGACCTGAACAGGACCGGAGCGCAAGCTTTCGGGCGGGGCAGTCTCGAAAAGGCATCGAGCATCCTGGAGCAGGCAAAGACCCTTACGGACTTCCACACGAGGCTGGGCTTGATGCGGAAGGAATGGACATCTCTTTACCCAGCGCGGGCTGAGGAACTCAAGAAAGAGGTTTCACGCCGTGATCTGGGCAGGCTCCAGGCGGGGATGCGGACTCGTGAAGAAGAGTATGTTGTACCGATTCTCGCAGCCCTCAGCGAGATGGGCGGCAGCGCGAAGATGGCCCAGGCGCTCGACCGTGTTCACGAGTTGATGAAGGGCGTCTTCAAGCCGGTGGACGAGAAGCCTCTGGCCTCTGATCCGAAATCGCGCAGGTGGCGCAACGCCGCGCAGTGGGCACGGCTCACAATGATGCACGAGGGACTGCTGAAGGCGGAATCTCCAAGGGACGTCTGGGAGATGACGGAGGCTGGAAGGTCGCATCTCAGGAAGCGTCGATCGGGTTAGCCGTTCCACAGGTGCAACGGGATAGGGGTGATCGTCGATGACAGAGTTGCAGTACGTTAAGCACGAGGTCATCTCACTCAAGAACCATGCCCAGTTCGACGAGAAGTGGCTGCAGGCTCGGATCGCAGAAGACCCGGCCATACTTGGACTGGGGGATCTTGAGCTCAAGGAAGTCGAGCGCCTGCAGCCCAAAGCTGGGCGGCTGGACATGCTCCTCCGCGACCCGGAGACGAGGAAGCGTTACGAGGTCGAGATAATGCTGGGTCAGGTGGACGAAAGCCACATCATCCGCACAATCGAATACTGGGACATCGAGCGCAAGCGCTACCCGCAGTACGACCATTGCGCCGTGATAATCGCGGAGTCCATCAACGCAGGCTTTCTCAACGTGATCAGCCTGTTCAACGGCTCTATCCCGCTGGTGGCGATACAGATGAACGCCTTGAGGGTCGATGGCAACGTGATGCTCCATTTCACGAAAATCCTGGATGAGATGCGACTGGGACCAGTCGATGAGGAGGAGGAAGCGGCGGGTCAGAGCGTCGACCGAGCCTACTGGGAGACCAAGGGGTCTAAGAAGCCTGCCGCCATCGCAGATGAGTGTCTCGCGATCATCCGCGAGATCGAGCGTAGGCTCGATCTCAAGTACAACAGGTACTACATCGGCCTTGCCAGTGCTGCCGCACCCAACAACTTCGTTATCTTCCGGCCCAAGAAGCAGTGGATACGTGCGGAAGTCCAAATCGCTGATCAGCAGCTTTAGGGAAACCGGCTTGAGGAGGCCGAGCTAGCGGTGCTGCCCGGCGAGAAGGCACGCGACCGACTACACTTCCGCGTGGCGCACGAGGACGTCAGGAACAACCGTGATCTTCTGAAGGAGCTGTCCGCGGCGGCGTACGAGGAGCAGCAGGACTGAATCTACGGAACCCGGAGGCCTGGTGTGTCTCGAGCGCCTCTTGGGTATCTGCGCACCGTCCGCCTAATCGTTCCAGCCCGGTCGGATTGCGCGGCCAAGCAGACAGAAGAGGTGACCAGAGATGCAGCAGATCGGAATATGGAGAGTGACGGACAGCGGTCCAGTTCGGGTCAAGAGTTCTAACGTGGGACTTGAGGAGAGACTCGAGGCCTGGATCATCAACGATCCTCACCTACTCCAGGCCGGGCTGATCATCGTTGGCAAACAGATCGATTTGGGACAGCCGGGCAGGGCCGACTTACTCGCCCTCGATCAGCAGGGGCAGTGGGTGGTGGTTGAGATCAAGCGTGGCACAGTCTACAGGGACACAATTGCCCAAGCCCTGGACTACGCGTCGGCCCTCGCGTCGATGACATTCCCTGAGCTGGTCGAGAGCGTAAGGCAGAGATCGCCGGACACGGACCTCCCTCGGCTACTTCGTGATCGGCAGGCCGAGGAAGATGAGGACAGTGCCCCACGGGATGTCCGCACCATCGTCGTGGGTACGGGTCAGGCACCCGGGCTGCAACGGATGATCGACTATCTTGTCTCAGGACGTATCCCCATCGAGGTCGTGCTGTTTCAAGTCTTCGAGCTTGCGGACGGCGACAAGGTTCTTGTGCGTGAGATAGCGGAGCAGGTTGAACCATCGCCGGGTCGCTACCAGCCCAGCACAGTCGATGCTCTGATGGCGCGCGCAACCCAGGGAGGCATCGGCTGGCAGTTCCAGGCCCTGATCGAGGCTGGACGACGACACGGCCTGTATCTACATCCTTGGAAGCATAGCGTGATGCTTGCGCCGCCGGCCAATAGGTCACGGTGCCTGTTGACCTTCTGGGCGAATCCAGTCGAGGGCAACAAGGTCTGGGCCTACGTGGCCCCAGCAGCGCTCGGCGAGTTCTTCGGAGTGCCTGAGGAGAAGGTGAAAGAGATCCTGGGATTCGACCAGTGGGTCAAGCTTAGCAGGGATGAGGTGCAGAGACTGATCGAGAACCTTGACCGGTTCTTCGAGCCGATCGAGCAACCCACCAGCTAAGATCGGTCCCTCAGTCCTGAAGGCGGAAAGCGCAGTCATGCAATTGTTCAGCGTGCGGTACGCACTTAAAATCCGCCGGGGAAACCCATGTGGGTCCGACTCCCACCCCGGCCACCAGCTTCAACGTGCGCGCCCTCCAGGAGGCATTTTCTACCGTGGGCGCGTCCACCTTGCGAGACGCCTGCCCAGTCGAACGTTTCCCTGCCTTGTGCGTTCCCGCCTCCGCCCTTCTCCGTTGGCCGTCCCATACGCGCACGAACTATCTTCCGAGTCCCCGTGAACCCTGCGGACGGAGTTGTCAACCTTGCAGGTAAGTCTTGCGTATCACCTAGTGGCAACCGCGCTCCGGGAGGTAGAACATGCGACCAGGCTCCGTCGCGTGGGGCCTCGCGCTGCGTTGTCCTGGTCGCTCCGGGTTTGACGCAGGGCAGCCGCAGAAATATAATCAGAAGAGCGGCGCTCGGCCGCCGGATGTGGAAAGGGCGATGGGCAATCAGGCTATCATCGGCTGGTCAAGAGGAGGGCGTCCCCGGAAGCAGCGCAGCCGGCTTCGGACACTAGTGCTGTATCTGCAGATCGGCGTGCTGCTCCTGTTCGGCGTCGGCATCGGCGGGATCATAGGAGCATTCATCACGGTCTCGCGGATGCTCCCCAAAGTCACCGGCTACAGCCCTCCCGAAGTCACGAAGATTTACTCGAGCGACGGCGTGCTGCTCAACACGGTCGGCACGGAAAACCGCGAATATGTCAGTCTCAAACAGGTTCCTAAGGACCTGATCAATGCCACAATCGCTATAGAGGACAGCCGGTTCTACGAACACTCCGGAGTGGACTTCAGAGGGATTGCGCGAGCCGTAGTCGAGAACATCCGCGGGGGGGCCATCTCTCAAGGTGGAAGCACGATCACCCAGCAGCTTGCGCGCAACGTCTACCTCAGCCAGAAGCGGACGATCAGCCGGAAAGTGCGGGAGGCGATCCTGGCTGTCCTCATCGAACGCAACTATACCAAGCCGAAAATCCTCGAACTGTACCTGAACCAGGTCTACTACGGGTCTGGCGCGTACGGTGTCCAGGCAGCCTCCAAGGTTTACTTCGGGAAGGACGTAGACCATCTCGATCTCTCACAATGTGCCCTGCTCGCGGGGCTTCCAAGGGCGCCTTCCACGTTCTCCCCCCACGTGAACTCAGAGAAGGCGTTTGCTCGGCGGGACACGGTCCTTGCCCGTATGGCCGAGCTGCGGTACATCACCCCCGAGCAGCACGACAAGGGCAAGGCGGAGCGCATCCGTATAGAGCCACTCAAGCCGGCTCGGTTCCGCTCGAAGGCGCCCTACTTCACCGACTACGTCAAGCAGTACCTGGGCGAGCGCTATGAGTACAGCGACCTCGTCTACCGCGGCGGCCTCCGGATCTACACTACGGTCAACTGGCAGATGCAGGACAGAGCACAGCGGGCGCTCACGCGTGGGATCGAGGCTGCCAAACATTCCGGCCAGATGAACGCTATGAAGGGCAACGGTGCGCTGATCTGCATCGAAGCCAACACCGGCTACATCCGCGCAATGGTCGGCGGCGAGGATTACACCAAGAGCATGTTCAACCGCGCCGTCCAGGCGCAGCGCCAGCCCGGAAGCTCCTTCAAGATATTCGACTACACGGCCGCCGTCGATACCCTGGGCTGGGATGCAGACCATGTCGTGCAAGGCGGGCGCTACTACGCCCCGCCGGATGCACTCGGCCGCGTCTGGGCTCCCAGAAACTACGATGGCAAGTATCCGGGGGCAATGACGATCAAGCAGGCCGTCGCCCGGTCGGTCAACGTGCCGGCTGTGAGGACGGCCATGCAGGTCGGGCTTCACACCGTTATCAGATATGCTCACATGATGGGCATCAAGTCGGATATCGAGGCTTATCCTGCTCTTGCGATCGGCGGGATCAAGGGGATTCGGGTCATAGAGATGGCGGCGGCGTACTCGGTCATCGCCTCCGGCGGCTATTACGTCGAGCCGACACCGATCGCCAAGATAACCGACAGCCAGGGCACGCTCATCGATGAGTGGGTGCCGCAACCGCGCCGCATCCTGCCAGACAGGACGGTCGGGGTGATGGACGGGCTGTTCAGAGCCGTGGTAACGTCGCACGGCGGAACGGGGTATGCGGTGCGTGACGTGCTCGACGCTCGGGGCAAGACCGGCACCACCAACGACGACGTTGACGCATGGTTCATTGGTTATGTTCCCGGCAAGCTCGTCACAGCCGTCTGGACAGGCAATGACGACCACAAACCTATGAAGCATGTCTGGGGCGGCAACGTCTGCGCGCCTATCTGGCGCGATTTCATGCTCGATGCGGTCCGGGTCTACAAAGATACTCACCCGGACACATCCAAGCCGAAGCCTGCTCAGCCGGCCAGCCGACGTCGTGCCAACCGGCGCGAGGCGAGGACGCGTACCGAGAACCCAACCCCGCAGGATCAGAACCAGCGCCCGGAGCAGGAAACCGGACTGGGGACCATTCGCGTAAGGATATGTGATACAAGTCAGCTCCTGGCAACTCGATGGTGCCCTTCTACTCACATCGAGACCTTTGTGGAAGGCTCGCAGCCTACCACTTACTGCAACATCCACGGCCCTGGGGCCGGCAGCACGGATAACGGCGGGGCCAGCCCGTCGGATGATACGGGCGGGGGAGACCGAGGGCTCCGCCTGACCCCACCGCCGCCTATCCTGCCGGAGCGGTAGTTCAAGCAGCCGGGCGGTCGCGAGACTGACGTGCCGGCAAGCTCTATTGGCTGGTAAGTTGGACCTGAACGTACCTACTGTGCAAGAAGAGAAGATGCTCGAGCGGAGCAGGATGAAGACGCTGGCCGCGGTCTGTGTCCTGCTGTTCGTCGTCCTGCTCGCCAGGCTGTGGTATCTGCAGATAGCGCTTGGCGGCAGCCTGTTTGCAGAGTCGGAGATGAATCGCACGAGGTTGGTTCGGGTGCGCGCGCCGCGCGGCCTTATCCGCGACCGTAAGGGCTTTGTCCTTGCCACCAGCCGCCCACAGTTCGTCGTCCTCGCTACTCCCGAGACGATAGAGAAAGACCCGGCCGGGCTTCAGACGCTCTCAAGCATCCTCGGTATGACCACCGAGGAGCTGCGGAAGGTAATGACGCACGACCGAACCGCGGAACTGGCGCCTGTCCGTGTGGCTATCGACGTTCCCCTCGACGTGGTTGCGAAGCTAATGGAGCGGCGTGCGGTGCTGCCGGGGGTAAGTGTCGAGCTCGACCAGTTGCGGAGCTATCCGGACGGCCAACTGGCCGCCCATGTCCTCGGGTATATCGGCGAGGTCAGCCCTAAGGAGCTGGAAGCTTTCAGGAAGGCTGGAGTTGGTTACAAACCGGGCGATTACGTTGGCAAGTCAGGCATCGAGAAGCAATATGAGGCGCTGCTGCATGGGGTGGACGGCGGCCAGCGGCTTGAGGTGGACGCCTGGGGGCGGACCAGGCGAGTTCTCGGCAACCAGGAGCCGAAGGCCGGCTCGACGCTCACTGTCACCATCGACAGAGATCTGCAGATCGCCGCGGAGCGCTCCATGGAGGGTAAGACCGGCGCCGCGGTTGCACTCAACCCGCAGACCGGCGAAATCCTGGCCATGGTCAGCAAGCCGGACTTCGACCCGAACATCTTCGTCAAGAAGGTGAGGCGCGAAGACTGGACCAACATACTCAGTAACACGGCACGTCCGATGCAGAATCGGGCGGTTGCCAACAAGTACCCGCCCGGATCCACTTTCAAGCAGGTGACGGCGACCGCGGCGCTCGAGTACAAGGTTGCCACGCCGAACACCGGGTTCTACTGCCCGGGGGCGTATCGGCTCGGGCGTACCTTCCACTGCTGGAAGAGGCACGGCCACGTCAACTTCACAACGGCCATATCCCAGTCTTGCGATGTCTTCTTCTACGAGATGGGCCGAAGGGTGGGGATCAACAACCTTGCCAAGATGGCGCGAGGCTTCGGCTTGGGCCAGGCGACGATGATCGACCTGCCCGACGAGAGACGCAGGCCGGGCGACCTCAGGAAGGGAACGGTGCCTGACGAAGAGTGGAAGTGGCAGCGGTACCACGAGAAGTGGTACCCAGGAGAGACACTGCCTTGCGCCATCGGCCAAGGCTATGTGGAAACGACGCCGCTGCAGATGGCACTCGTTGCGGCAGCTATCTCAATGTCCGGACGGATGTATCGCCCCCACGTGCTGCTTGAGGTTCGCGACCCCGAAGGGAAGGTGGTAGAGAGGATCAAGCCGCAACCTGAAAGGAAAGTGCCGGCCTCTGCTGAAACGTTCAAGGCGGTCCAGTGGGGCATGCGGCAGACGGTCGTCGGTCCCGGCGGGACCGGGCGAGTCGTCGATATCGACGGGGTCACGGTGGCCGCGAAGACGGGGTCGGCTGAAATGGGTCCGGGCAGACGACCTCACGCGTGGTTCGTGTGCTACGCAAGGGTCGAGAAGCCCGAGATCGCCATCGCGGTCATTGCAGAGCACGGGGGCCACGGCGCCACCGCTGCCGCCCCCGTCGCTCGGGCGATCCTCGACGTGTACTACGGCAAGAAGAAGGCTTCGGACATACAGCCGGGTGTCGCGCGGGTGCAGGGAGACTGAAGCGCGAGTCCGCCCACCCCTCATGCGTCATACCTCATACTTCCGCGGCACTCCTCTGCCTTACGGCCTCGTAGGCCAGGATCGCCGCCGCCACGGCGATGTTCAGCGACTCCATCCTCCCTGCCATCGGGATGACAACGATCGAGTCGGCCGTCTCCCGGACGGACGGGCGCAGGCCCTCGTGCTCGTTGCCAACCGCGACGAGCGCACGGCCTCTGAAGTCCGCCGACCAGATGCTCTCGGTCCCGTGAGCGGACGCCGCCAGTATGCGGAATCCCCTCTCGCGGGCCTGCGCGAGCCACTGCTTCGGATGATCGGTGATCGCCAGCCTCAGGCTGAGGATCGATCCGCGCGAAGCCCTTACCGACAGCCGGGAGAACGGATCGACACCGTCCGAGGTCAGGACTACGCCATCCACACCGGCGGCATCCAGCGACCGAAGCAGCATGCCCAGGTTATCCGGGTTCTCGCACCGGTCCACGAGGAAGATGAGGGGGGCGGGCCCGTCGAGCAGAGAGGCCGGCGGGTGCAGCCGCCGTTCGACGCAAGCCACTACGCCGGGCGGCGGCTTTCCCGCCACTATCTTCCCCATCAGCCCTTCGCTCACCTGGAAAGCGCCGACGCCCGACCTCTCGGCGGCCGCGAGCAGCTCAGCGGCATCTGGCGTCGAGCGGAACCTGTCCGCCAGAACGACGAACCTGACGCCTGCGCCATAGTCGAGCGCACGGCGTACCACCATCTCCCCCTCGACGTGAAACAGCCCAAGCCCTTCCCTCCCCTTCTCCATCTGGATCTCCCGAAGCGTCTGGGCGGCCGGGTGCTTCTGACTGTGGATCTGCTCTATGCCCCCTCTGCTCATACCAGCATCGTATCAAGGCTCGGGAGCTTATGCAAGAGATAGTCAGGCAGGCTCCGTCCTGCGAGAGTCGAACCGCGCCTTGACAATCAGCCGTTACGGGTCTAGAATGGGGATAGCTTGTGCGATAAATCACAAACTCTAGCCCATACTTGGGAGCTGTAAGATGGCACAGAAGGTGCTTCTCATTGAGGACGAGGCTGCAATCGCCGATTCCGTGAGCTACTCTCTCAGGAACGAAGGTTACGAGGTCCAGGCGGCGGAGGACGGGGTTGCAGGTCTCGCCGCGGCGAGGAACACGTCCCCCGACCTTATCATCCTCGACCTCATGCTGCCGAAACTCTCCGGCCTTGACCTCTGCCGCATGCTGCGCAGGGAAAGCAGCGTTCCCATCATCATGCTTACAGCCAAGACGGATGAGGTAGACAGAGTGGTCGGTCTCGAGCTTGGCGCCGACGACTACGTGACCAAGCCGTTCAGCACGAGGGAGCTGATCGCGCGCATCCGAGCGGTCCTGCGCAGGGCGAAGGGCGCGGCCGAGGAGGATGACGAGACGCGCCTCGAGGCCGGCGAGGTCTCGATCGACCTCAGCCGCAGACTTGTCACAGTCGGCGATAAGCCGGTTCACCTACCCCTTAAGCAGTTCGAACTGCTCCGAACCCTGATGACGCACCACGACAAGGTGCTCAGCCGTGACTACCTCTTCGAAACGGTTTGGGACAGCGACTATACCTTCGATACCGGGACGCTAGATGTCCATATCAGGTGGCTCAGAGAAAAGATCGAAAAGGACCCCAGCCGGCCTCGGTACATCCGCACCGTCCGCGGGGTGGGCTACAAGTTTGTGGCGGAAGCTGACGATCGGCCGCATTAAGTGGCGGTTGACGATAGCCTATGTAGCTATCATCTTCATAGCCATAAGCGCAGCCGGCCTGGTCTTGTCCGAGCTGATCGAGCGCGAGTACAACTCTGGCTACCGAACTGTTCTCAACTCCCACGCGGGGCTGGTCGGGAACGTTCTCGAAGAGGAGTACCATCCGGGCATGTCGAGTGCCGATGCGGACCGGTTGTGCGGCGATCTTGGCAGCCGGATCAATGCCAGGGTTCAGGTCATCGATCCCAGCGGCGGGATTGTGGGCGACAGCAGGCGCGGCACGGGGGATGGTGACCCAGTCGAAGGCCAGGCGGAGCGTCTCCAGCATCCGGGCTGCCGCGTCTGCCACCCTGAAGCCCGGTCTTCCGAAGTACTGCTTGTAGACCAGCCCATCGTCATCTCGGGCCGGCCGGTCGGCAAAGCCCGCGTTTCTATCTCGCTGTTCGGAGTCCGGCAGGCGCGCGGGCGGGTACAGCGGGTCACACTCGCCGCCCTGGTCGCTGCCGCGCTACTCGCAGTAGCCCTCGGCCAGCGCCTGGCCTCCTCCATCGCCAAACCGATCACCGACATGAGCAGAGTCGCCAGTAGAATGGCTGAGGGTGATCTCACCCAGCGAGTGGATGCCACGGGTCCCGACGAGATCGGCCAGCTTGCCGCGAGCTTCAACACCATGGCCCTCCAGCTCGAGAGAATGCTCACCGAGATGGCGGAAGACAAGGACAAGATGGAGACGATCCTGACAACGATGGCGGACGGCATCATCGTCACTGACGAGGTCGGAAGGGTCAGGTTGTTCAACAAGGCTTCGGAGGGCATCTTCGGGAGGGAGGCCCAGGAGACGCTCGGAAGACCGATAGCCGACCTCGACCTTCACCCCGAGCTTGCAAAGATGGTCCATGAGACCCTCAGTACGAGACGCCTGGTGCGCAGGGAGATCAGGCTTCCCGGCCCGACCGAGGTTCAGCTCAGTGTATATTCCTCCCCTGTGAAGGACGTCTCGTCGGGTGTGAAGGGCGCTGTCGTAGTCCTCCACGATCTCACCGGAATCCGCAGGCACGAGCGCGCACAAAAGGAGTTCGTCGGCAATGTGAGCCACGAGCTACGCACACCGATCACTGCTGTTCTGGTGACGGCCGAAGCGCTGCTCTCCGGCGCGAAGGAGAATCCGAAGCTGCTCGACCGGTTCCTAGCAACGCTCGTGCACGAGAGCGAGCGCCTGTCGCAGCTGATAGACGACCTGCTCGAGGTCGCAGAGCGCGATTCGGGAAGAAGAGAGGTGCGCAGGTCGGATGTGCTGCTGCGAGAGGTAGCCGACAGGGTCTTCGCGCTTTGTCGGGCTAAGGCGCAGCGTAACCACATGGGGATGACACTGGATGTCCCCGAGGACCTCGTGGTTTATGCTGACGAGCAGCAGGTCGAGCAGGTCCTGGCGAACCTGGTGGACAACGCTGTCAAGTACACTCTGGAGGGCGGGACCGTGACGTTGCACGCAGAGGAGAACGGATCATCCGTCTCGTTCAGCGTCTCCGACACCGGCATCGGGATACCGCAAGGGGAGGTGTCTCGAATCTTCGAACGCTTCTACCGGGTGGACAAGGCGCGCTCGCGCCAGCTTGGCGGCACCGGCCTGGGTCTCTCGATCGTCAAGGACATTGTCGATGCGCACGGCGGCACCATCGGCGTCGAAACCCAGCTCGACGAGGGCAGCACCTTCACGGTTACGCTCCCGAAACCTGCGCCGGCCACACGGGAAGAACCCGCGGCGCAGAGCGCGCCTGCAGCATGAAGCCCCTCGACCGTTCCTGCCTCAGCGTGTCTCAGCCTTGCTGGTACCGGTAGAACTCAAAGACCCACCTGAGCACGACAATGTTGGCAGCAAGAAGCAGGAGCACGACGGCCACGACGGCGGTAACCCTGACTGGCGGCCGTCTGATGAGCGAGCCGAGACCCCCGACGATCGACACGCCAAGCAGACCAGCGGCCGGTAGGAGCAGCCTGCCCTGCGCCAGGGTCCCCTTGTCTACCATTATGGTCTGGCGGAAGAGGAAAACGTATATGAGCAGCACCGGCAGCGCGAGCAGCGCCCACGCATCTGCGCGGCTCGCTAAGTCCCCTGCCCTGCCCTTTCGACGGGGCCGCAGACGAATGACGACTCCGGCTGTGATCGCCAGGGACATGGCGCCGAGCAGCCCGGTGTACCAGTAGCGGTTCACAAACCCCTCGATGAGCCAGAACGGTGTCCAGAAGCAGTTGAAGAGCTCCTCTGTGATAAGGCCAACAACCTGAACCCAGCCCACAGGCTCCAGGTCGTATGGCGGCGCAAGAAGCGGGTTGTGGAGGGACTGGATTACAGGGGAGCCGTATACGTACCAGTTCCTCGCGAACCAGATGCAGCTTATCAGCACCGCTACCGCGATGGTCAGTGCGCCACTGGCGAGAACCGATCCCGACGACTTCCATCCCCTGCGTCTTGCGATGACCAGAGCGGCCAGGGCGATAAGCGGCAGCAGAAAGCTGCCCTGCGCCTTCGCAAGCATAGCAAGCCCGGCCACAACACCTGTTTCTATGGCCGACCGGCGCGTCATCTCACCGCGGCGGACGGACTTGAACAGAAGCCAGGATGCAGCGGTGAACAGAAGACAGATCAAGACGTCGTTGTTGACTACGCCGCCGATGAAGACGGCGGACGGCAGCAGTCCCACACACGCCGCAGCAACCACTGCCGCGTAGCGACTGTCTCGGAAGAACTCTCTGGACAACCGGTAGAGGAAGTAAAGCCACCCCGCGCCTAAGAGGACAGTGAAGAGCCTGATAACTCGCCAGACCGTGTGTGTTGGCACGCCGAAGGAGGCGGCCGCGTAGTAGGGAATGGCCGAGACAGCGTAGTAGAGAGGCGGCTGATGCGCTTCGTGGCTCGCCCGCGGCGGCTGGCGGCGTTCGTAACGCTCGTCGGCCCATTCGTCTGTCCGCCGTGTTTCCTGGTAAGCCAGCATCGGCAGTGCAAAGTGGCTTCCGATGCTTCGAACGTAGATGAAATGCGCAGGCTCGTCCGGCCCGGTGGACATCCTGGTCGCGAACGACACAGCGACCGACAGGCCGATATACGCCGCGATCAAACCGGCAAGAGCTAGCCTGGGACGCATCTCCGGCCGTGGCATCTTCATGCTTCCACGAGTATACCAGAAGACCTTGCGGCTGGCAATCTTGACTGCCGGGCGACTCGACGCTAGAATGGCGGTTGTTGCGGCAAGCGAGGACATACATGGATAGACATCTCTTGATCCCCGGGCTCGAGCACATCAAGGCCGAGCCCGACGCGCAGCGGCTCAAGGAGACGCTGCTGCGCAGACGTGTGCCCGAACGCGTACCGTTCATGGAGCTCTTCCAGGATGAGGAAGTGCGGACGGCCATCTGGGGCCGCCCCCCGACCACGTTCGCGGAGCTGGCCGAACTGCAGATGCGGCTCGGCTACGACTCGGTCGGCTTCGGCATAACGCCCGACTTTCCTTCCGCTCGGGAGAGCGCGCCGGACACAGCCATCCTCAAGCGCGGCGAGCGAACGTGGGTGATGGCCGGGCTGGGGGTCATCAAGTGTAGGGATGACTTCGAGCGCTATCCCTGGCCCGGGATCGATCCGAGCCTGGAGTCACGCGTAGCCCAGGCGGCGGAGGCTCTGCCTCGGGGCATGGGGCTGCTGCTGCAGTCCAGTGGCATCCTGGAAAACCTCATGTGGATCATGAGCTACGAAGGGCTTTCCGAGGCCCTCTACGACGATCCTCAGCTCGTCAGAGACGTTGTCGATCGCATCGGTAACTTGATACTGAGGTCGTACGAGCGAGTGATCGAGTGCGACAGGGCAATCGGCGCGTTCTTCGGTGACGATATGGGCTTCAGAACGGCGACCATGATCTCCCCAAAGCACATGCGCGAGTTCATCTTCCCCTGGCAGAAGAAGGTCGCCGACCTGTGCCACGAGCGCGGGATGATCTTTGTGCTCCACTCCTGCGGCAACCTGGAAGGGATCATGGAAGACTTGATCAGCTACGTCGGGATCGACGCGAAGCATTCCTACGAGGACAGTATAGAGCCAGTCGGGTCCTTCAAGAGACGGTATGGCCACCGCATAGGAGTGGTCGGTGGGCTGGACGTGGACAAGCTCGCGCGGAGCAGTGCTGATGAGGTGGCTCGTTATGCTCGGAGCGTGCTGGAAGAGTGCGCTCCCGGCAGCGGCTATGCGTTCGGGTCCGGCAACTCGGTGACCAACTACATTCCGCTCGACAACTACTTCGCAATGCTGAGGGAGGCATGGAACTTCCGGATAGCGGGGTGAAAGCCTCGCGGCGAAGGGTCACCCCAGCAGGCGCAGCCCGGCGTGCGGGCTGCTCTGCTGTTTGCGCGGGAGCGTTGTAGTTGGTATAATTCAGATGGAATAACCAGGTATATGACCAGGCGGCCTTGTGATCCGTCACGAGGCGGGGCCGGGCCCAGCAGATCTGGGCAGCAGGCAGGACCTGCGGGACTGAACCAAAGACCGCAGGTCCTGCCTGCGTTTTGGGAGCAAGAAGATGACGACAAAACGGGGCGCAGCCGCGCTCTCTATAGTCTCCAACACATCGCTTGTCGCGCTGAAGCTGGTCGTTGGTCTGTTCACGGGCTCCGTGAGCGTGATCTCTGAGGCGGCGCACTCCGCCGTGGATCTCGCCGCCTCGGTGATAGCGTACTTTTCTGTTCGTGCGGCCGATATCCCGGCGGACGAGGAGCATCCGTTCGGCCACGGCAAGATCGAGAACGTCTCCGGCGTCGTCGAAGCCGTGCTGATATTCCTGGCGGCTCTGTACATCATCTTCGAGGCAGTGAAACGGCTGATCCACGGCGGCGCCCAGATCCAGCCCGACCTGGGTATCGCCGTGATGCTCGTCTCCGTGCTGGCCAACTACACGATATCCTGGTGGCTGTTCAAGGTGGCGAGGGCCACCGATTCCGTGGCCCTGGAGGCCGACGGCCATCACCTCCGGACCGACGTATGGACCTCGCTCGGCGTTTTCGCGGGTCTCGTGCTCATCCGCCTGCTCGCGTTGTTCCGGCTGCCAGGGGCGGCGGTTGTGGACTCCCTGGCGGCCATTGCTGTAGCGGGCCTGATTACGAGGGTTGCGTATAACCTGACCAGAGAAGCCGGCAGGCCGCTCGTCGATACCCGCCTGCCGCGGCAGGAAGTGGATCGGGTGAAAGACCTTCTGCTCGCAGACGAGCGTGTCGTCGGCTACCACAAGCTGAGGACCCGGAAGGCCGGCGCGCATAGGCACATTGATGTCCACATCATCGTGCCCGAGGCTCTGAGCGTCACCGAGGCGCACGAGGTAGCCGAACAGGTGGAGGATAGGATACGCGACGAGTTCCGCGACGTGCACATCATGACCCATGTCGAGCCGGATACGGAGGAGAACCTGCGCGAAACGCCGCCCGAGGGGCTCGCAGAGAACGGCGGACCGACCGGAGGATGACTAACCTCAGTGAGAGGGAGCCGCAGGCGGCCGGGATGGCGCGCCAGCCTGCTCACCGCCGGTGCGCAGCCTTCCACCTCGAAACGGCACAGGCGTTGGCAGTCCGACGCCCGGCTCGCTGCTGCCGGCCGAGGGATGGCTGGTCACCGGCGGGGCTTCGCTCGACAGCCGCTGCCAGTAGACCCATCCGGCCAGGACCAGCGCAAGCACCGCCAACGCTACCAGAATCGGTCCAAGCTGCTTCTGCACCCTAAGGTCTCCTCCCGACCAACACTGGATCACTGCCCCCTGCTGAACGCCGGCTCACTGCGGCAGATGGCTGCCCGTTATCCCAGATCCCAGATAGACTCGTCCTCGAGCTGCTGCATAGTCAGGCTGCTCGAGTGGCCATCGGCCCAGACCACGTTCGCGGTCTCCTGATGACGCGCAGCGGGCCACTCGTACTTCGCCCAACCGCCGTACCACCAGTGAGCGAACTCGCTGTATGTGCCGGTCCCCAGCTTTGGCTCGACGACGAAGTATCCGTACGACCAACCCAGCCTGGGATCTTTCGCGTCAATGTATTTCGTCTCAACGAGCAGCAGAGTCTTGCCGGGCCGGGCTGGAGTGCTCGTGGACATGGGGTGCGGCCAGCCTGGCTTATCGAACGGGGAAAAGGCGAGGTAGTTGTAGCCGGGGCTGCTCAGCAGCCCCCAGTTCGACCACCAACTCCACCCGTTGTTGTCCCCGTAGATCGGCTGCGGGTCGCCCGTCCTGGTGTCCTTCCATGGATCGCCGAGCATCGCCGGACATCGGGTGATCCTCCACGTCTTTCCCGAATACTCATTTGCTTTGAAGTAGTTCCGGCACCAGACAGGCCAGGTGACTACCCCAGCGTAGCCTGCGTAGGCCTCCCTGCCAGGTGTCAGGATGTTCGTAAGAGCGGGTGGCAGGCGGCTGTCCCGATCTGCAGCGTACATCATGATGGCATCGTACACCTGCCTGCACTGACTGCCGCAGGAGGCCCTGTGCGCGGATTTCCTAGCCTGAGCGAACACCGGCATCAGGACGGCAGCCAGGATAGCGATGACCGCTATGACGACCAGCAGCTCGATCAGCGTGAAGCCCCTCCCTGGTTCACACTGCTTCCGAGGCGTCGGTCTTCTCAATTCACTGCCCCCTAAGCACGGGTCGAGTGCGTTTGCCAGTCGGCCTGAACAGGGCTCTCTAGGTCTGGAGCCGCCGCAACGGTCTGAGCGGTGCACTCAGGCGTAGCACTCCTAACTGACTTGATAGCACCGTTCCAACTGTATGTCAAGCATTCGTCCGAGTCATTCTCATCGGCCAAGCAGGGCAAGAATACCAAGGGCCACGAGCACCGCGCCGCCGAGAATCGGCGCCCGGCGCTGGATCCGCTTCCCGACCTGCACACCGACTTCAACCCCCACGAAGGTCATCAGGAAAGCGACAGCGCCTATCACCGCGCTCGCCAAAACGATATCTGCCTGCCTCACCCCAAGGCCATAACCTACACCTACCGCGAGGGCATCCAGGCTGACACCTACCGACGCGCTGAGAAGCGCAAGCCAGCTCTCGTGGACCATCGCCGGGCACTGGAATCCGACCGACAGCGCGCGCCAGATCATCAGCCCGCCCAGTCCGACCAGGACGGCGCCGCCAATGTACGCAGCTATCGCTCCCGCAAGCGACCCGAACGCCTGCCCTGCTGCCAGCCCCATGATCGGCATCAGGAACTGGAACAGCCCGAAACCTGCCGCCAGCCGCATCTTCTGGCGAACCGTCGTGCCGTTCAGGCCAACACACGCCGCGACTGAGAACGCGTCACTGCCCAGCGCTACGGCAAGCAGCAGCAGCAATCCTATTCCCTGCAACTTTGCCCTCCCAACAAAACACCCACTACTTCTACCATTGGTGAGCCGGAAGGTCAAGCGGACACCGATTCCCAACGGACCCCTTTCGCTCGCCCCGCCCTGACTGTTATCATGCTAGCTGATACCACCTGGAACGAAGAGAGGAGCTGACATGGCGGTGGCCTTGCCCATAGTCTGCGTGATCGCCGAGACTGTCCCGGAAGCATGGGAGACGGCGGTCGTCCGAACATGGCACGAAGGAGCGGCGATACGCACAGAGTACGACAAACCGGAGGATCCGCCGAGCCGCGATGCAACCGCCGTGATCGCAGTCGCCGATCCGTTCGCTGAACCGCGGATTCATCGAGCCTTCCCGGGAGGCATAGTCGAGCTGGAGGCCTACCGGCAGGAAGTTGTGGACGGCATTCACGATCACTGGGTGGACCCAGCGGCCGGCAAGTGGGAGTATACCTATCACGAACGTCTGGCAGCGTATTCCGTTCCCGGCCTGCACTCTCCGATCAACCAGCTCGACTACGTGGTCGAGGCGCTTGCCAAGGCGCCGTACACGAGACGCGCGCAGGCCATCACATGGAAGCCCTGGGAGGACGCGGGCATATCCGATCCTGCGTGCCTTCAGCGACTATGGTTCCGCGTCTTTGACGATAGGCTGGTGATGAACGCGCATATGCGGTCCAACGACGCCTTCAAGGCTGCCTTTATGAACATGTACGCCTTCACAGACTTGCAGCGAGCGATAGCGGAGCGGCTTTCTGAGAGACTTGGCCGGACGATCAGGCCGGGGCAGTATGCTCACATCGCAGACTCGTTCCACATCTACGGCAGCTATGTTGAGGAATTCACCAGATTCTTAGACACACTCGGCCAGCGGAGCTTCGAAAATCGCACTTTCAGGACCGAAGACGTCCAGGAGATCATCGACGAGGCGCGAGCGCAGATACGCGCTTCCCTCCGTGCAGAGCGCGTGACCGGGCGCAGAGGACTCTAGGGATTCCGAGTTCCGAATCTGCTCCGCTCACGGGAAGCTACGAGGTCGCGGGCGCTGGGCTTTCAGGCCCGTTCGCGATATAATTGTGACAGGAGAGTTGAGGAGAAAGCCAGCCTCGCTTTCTCCGTGTCGTGTACCTTGGACGCTGCCACAGCCGGAAATAGCATAATAGTCCTGGATGAGCACACTGCCAACCGGATCGCGGCTGGCGAGGTGATCGAACGGCCGGCATCCGTCGTCAAGGAGCTTGTCGAGAACTCGATCGACGCCGGCGCTGCGCAGGTCCGCATCGCTTTGGAGGACGGAGGAAAGGACCTCATCAAGGTCAGCGACAACGCCGTCGGGATGACCCGCGACGACGCAGTCATATCCCTCCAGCGCCACGCCACATCGAAGATTCGCGCGGCCGAGGACCTCCTCGCCATCCGCACTCTCGGCTTCCGCGGCGAAGCCCTTCCCTCGATAGCCTCCGTCTCGACGATGGAGCTTGTCACGAAGCACGCGCACGACCCTGCCGCGACGAAGATCGAGGTCGAGGCCGGCACGATAACGAACCTCGAATCCATCGGTGCGCCGCAGGGCACGACCATCCTGGTGCGCCGGCTGTTCTTCAACACTCCTGCACGCCTCAAGTTCCTGCGCAGCGCACAGACCGAGCTGTCGCACATCACGGAGCTTATCGGACGCTTCGCGCTCGCCTACCCGAACATCGCGTTCCGGCTTGCCCACGGCTCCAAGGAGGTTCTCTCCATCACCGCCACAGGGGGAGTGGTAGACGCCGCTGCGGCAGTCTACGGCCGTGATGTGGCCAAACAGCTTGTGCCTATCGAGTTCGACGTGCCGTCACTCAGGGTGTGGGGCTATGTGTCCAAGCCTTCGTTCACGCGGGCCAATAGAGCACACCAAGTGTTCTTCGTCAACCGCCGGCACGTGCGCAGCAAGACGCTCACCCACGCCACAGATCAGGCCTACAGGGATCTGGTCATCCAGCCGGGGCGCTACCCGGTGGTGATCGTCTTCGTCGATATAGACCCGGAGCTTGTGGATGTGAACGTCCACCCGACGAAGGCGGAAGTGAAGTTCTCGAGCGAACAGGAGGTGCATGCTGCAGTTGCCAAGGCCATACGCGATGCTCTGATGGCTGGCGGCGCGGTGCCGTCCGTAACGGAGGCCCGAGGGGCGAGGCGGCCGATCATCGTGGATCGGGACGATGCCCCGCCGCGCGGGCTTCTTATCCCGCCGGAGGAGTCCGACGTCGACGCCTTCCGCCAGGCTGTGCTGAAAAGAGCGGAGATGGACGAGACGGCCGCACGGGCTGACCCGTTCGACTGGAGCACGGCCGCTCAACCGATCCGACCACCGGTGGCCCCGACCGAGGAAGCCGAGCCGCCGACGCCGATACGCCTGAGGAATGCGAGGGTCATCGGCCAGGCTCGGAATACATACATTCTGGCGGAATGCGAGGACGGATTGCTCGTCATTGACCAGCACGTCGCGCACGAGCGCGTGCTTTTCGAGCAGCTGAGCAAGTCGCCTCAAGACGGCCGGGCAGTCATGCAAGGGCTGGTGATCCCTATCACGCTCGAGCTGTCACGCCGGGAGGGCCTGCTTGTTGGCGAACGCCTCGACGATCTCAGGGACATTGGGTTCGACATCGAAGTCTTTGGGCGCGATGCATTCGTGGTGCGGGCCGTCCCGGCCGAGGCGAAGGCTGAGGACGCCGAGCAGCTTCTTCGGGACATCATCGCGGAGCTTGTGGACGTTTCCGTCACCCGCCATCTTGTCGCTCGACCCGAGCATGTGCTGATCACGACTGCGTGCAAGCTAGCGATCAAGGCGGGCGATCCGCTCTCGATGCCAGAGATGGACGACCTCGTCCGCCGGCTCATCGCCTCCGACAATCCCTTCGTCTGCCCTCACGGTCGGCCGATCATCATCAGCCTGGCGAATTGGGAGCTCGATCGGAAGTTCAGGAGGCCGGGGTAGGGAACGGAGCGACTTCCGAGACTGCCATCGGACGTCTACAACAGTGTGCTTGCCTCAGATGGCTGGGAGCTTCGCGGCATATCGTTCCAAGTGCGGCCCTCAAGGAGCCGCCCTGCCTTCTTCTTGTTCGGCCCGCCCCATTGCTTGAAGAAGAAAGGCACTCCCGCAGCCAGGCACTGGTCGCGAATGTCAATCACCCAACGAGGATCCATCGGCCTGGCTCCCATGCCCGACTCGCCTCCAACGATGACCCAGTCGATCCCCATTAGGTCCAGTCCCGGCAGTGGACCTAACAGCGGTTCGAAAGACACGAATTTCACGCTCGCTCCGGTGCGGCGGAGATGGTCCACGCGAGATAGGTAATCCCGGTTCTCTACGCTCACACCCATCCAGATGTTACCCGCCCAGGGTAGAACAGGGTCCAGATCGAGCAGGCGTTGCGACCTCTTGGTCAGAATCTGAAAGCGATGCATGCTCGCACGGCGCATAACCTTGAACACACGCAGGATGAACCTGGTGGGGACATCCTCGTGGAAGAGGTCACTCATCGAGTTCACGAACACCATCTGCGGTTTCTTCCACCGGAGGGGCAGGGGCAAGGCGGTCTCATGCGGTGTCGGCCTGAACCCGTTCCTGTAGTTGGCCCGGCCCATCGCGCGCAGGCGAATCGACAGCCGTTCAGCGTAGCAGTTCCTGCATCCGATGCTGACCTTCGTGCAACCAGTTACCGGATTCCAGGTTGCGTCCGTCCACTCGATCGCTGACATTAACCCCATGCGTCTACCCTTTCAGGATATGCTGAGCGATTTTTACCGCGATCGGAGCGCCTCTCTTGTTGGCGGCTGCAAAGCAGAGCAGGTACAACGGCACATTCCTCTCGTTGAGCAGTGGCAGCGGGTTCTCCGCCACGCCCGGAAACGCCGTCTTCAGACGCGCCACAAGGTATTCACCGATGGCCTTGAAGGTTGCCTGCTTCTCGAGGAAAGATTCCTCCCCAAAAAGGTCGAGTTCCGTTTTCGGTTTATAAAACGCTTCATACCAGTCTCTGGCGCCGAATATATCATCGAGCTTTCGTCTTTCGGAAGCGCGAATGTTACCATCCTTCCTCATCAGTCGGTTCACTGCCACACCGAGCGGGAAAAGGTACCACAAATCGATGGCCTGCGTCTCGGCAACTGCCCGCACGGTCTGCCAGCTAACCTGCATGCCGTACGGGTCAAGAAAGAGCACGGCACGCGTCCCTGACCAACCACTCCGCTGGCAGAGGCTCCCAATATACTCGTTGGCATCCTGGCTGACAACAGTTATCCTATCCCTCTTGGAGGCGAATTCGTGTTCGAGTTCATGCAATTGAGCACACTTCGCAGAATCCTTCTCAATGAAGATGAACTCTGAGAATGGCGGCTCGACCTCCAGCGCTATACGGGCCGATCCTGGGAGGAACTCTTGGGTCTCTGGTTCGGCTAGCTCTGGAAGCCTAAGTGCTCTCTCATCGACCCCTCCTCGCTTGAGCGAGCAGTAGCCGGTGCCCGCGAATGCGTCGATGTACAGAAGGTGGAAACGTTGGTTCTTAAGCGCTACAGTGTACGCCCGAAGGTACTTACGAACGCGCTCCAGCTTCTCCACCGTCCAGTCACCGCCGTACTGCAACGTCTCTCGATTGCCCACGTCCGCCTCCTCGGTCTGAGATGCATTTACGAGTACGAATATGCGTTCGCCGTCCATTTTTCGAATTCCTCCTTCTCATCCTGCCCTCTCCGCCAGCGGCTCGGAGGCATAGGCGTCGAGGTCGAGGCCGGACGTATCGCTTCGGATGAAGCGGTAGTAGCCGGCAGCGGCGGCCATGGCGGCGTTGTCGGTGCAGAGCTCGGACGGGGGAGCAGTTACGGCGATGCCGAGTTCCGCTCCCCGTTCCCTCATCTGCGCCTGCAGCGCCCGGTTGGCCGCGACCCCGCCGGCGAGCAGCACCCGCTTGACTCCTTTCTCCTCAGCCGCTTTGAGCGTGTTCGTCACAAGCACGTCTACTACTGCCTGCTGGAAGCTCGCCGCCACGTCCGGGAGCGACGCACGATCCCCTACCCTCTCGATGTAACGGACGACCGCGGTCTTGAGGCCTGAGAAGCTGAAGTCGAGGGACTTGTCGAGCCTGGCGCGCGGGAATGCGACCGCTTCGGGGTTCCCCTGCTCTGCCAGCTTGTCGATGATCGGGCCGCCCGGGTAGCCGAAGCCCATCGCACGGGCAGACTTATCGAACGCCTCGCCTGCGGCATCATCCCGTGTCCTCGCGAGTATCTGATACTCGCCGTGGCCGGTCATATAGACGATGTCGGAGTGCCCACCCGATACGATGAGGCAGACAACAGGGAACTCGATGGCGGGATCGACGAGGAAGTTGGCGTAGATGTGCGCCTCTAGGTGATGGACCCCGATGAGCGGCAGCCCGACAGCCCATGCTATAGCCTTCGCAGCCGAGACCCCCACAATCAACGCAGGGATCAGCCCGGGGCGGTTGATCACAGCGACGGTGCCCAGGTCGCCGAAGCTGCAGCCGGCCTCGTCGAGCGCTTGCTGCACGACCGGGTTGACAAGCTCCACGTGCCTTCTGGAAGCTACCTCCGGAACGACACCGCCGAACCTCTGGAAAAGGTCGACCTGCGAGGCGATTACGTTGGAGAGGATGGTCCTGCCATCTTCGACGACTGCGGCGCTTGTCTCGTCGCAGCTGGTTTCGATCCCAAGGATTCTCATCCGGGCACTTTAGTGGCGGCGGATTCGTCCTCCTGCAGCGCAGCTTCCTCCCGGAGCTGGCGTTTCGTATCGCTGAAGAAGGCCTGGTAGTGCTGGCTCAGCATATCGTCGACCCACATGACGACAGCATTCTCGCCGTTGTCGCTGTAATAGCCGCGGCGGATGGCGGCGGGGACGAAGCCATATTTGTGGTAGAGGTTCTGGGCGACGGTGTTGCTCTCACGAACCTCGAGGGTCGCGCGTCTCGCGCCCCGGCGCTGCGCCTCCTCGAGTATCGCCACGAGTATCTGCTCGCCGATCTTCCTTCCCCGGTAGCGCGGATCTACGCCGATCGTGGTGATATGCGCCTCGTCCATTATCACCCACATCCCGGAATAGCCGACAAGCTCATCGCCTACACGGGCCACGATGTAGTAAGCCGATCGGTTGGCAAGCTCTGCGAGATACGCGCTTTCGTGCCACGGGCTGGCGAAGCACTGCCTCTCTATCTCCATGATGCGGGGAACATCCCCGCGCTGCATTCTCTCGATCCTCACCGGCTGTACCACTCCTGCTACCTCGCCGCTTTGCGGAAGTCTAGCACGAACAGGCTTGCATGTCAAACCTGCGGCCCCGGTATCGGTCTGCGCTTGGGCTTGAGGCCTCGCCGAGCCCTGACGGCAGACTGCGACGCCCGATGCCAGTATACCCAGCTATGCCGACCGCGGTTGAAAAATGACCGGCCTTAGTGTACATTGGGTACTGGAGTGATTTCCAGCCGTCTAACTACACTGACGAAAGGAGGTGAGACTAGAATATGTCCAAGCGCACACTATGGGGGATATTCACGCTGAGTTTCATGACGGCCGGGGCCGGGGCCGGGGCGTGGCTGGCGGGTCTCTATATCAGAGGTTTGAACGCGCAGCACCTGGGTCCCATCGAGCTGTCTGGAGCGCCGATCAAGGGGATGAACGCAGTCTTCGCGAAAGTCGCGTTCGGGCTGGGCGGACTTCTCATAGGCTTCCTTGTATCTACGGTTGTCTACGGCGAGCTTCAGCGGCTCCGTCGGAGCATCGAGCGGATGTCTGTTCAGGACAAGGTTTTCGGCGTCGTGGGGCTTCTCATCGGCCTGCTCTTAACCGTCCTTATCAATGCAAGCTTTCAGCAGCTTCCAGTTGCCGCCAAACTCGTGATGGCAGTTGTCCTTTGTTACCTGGGAGTCACCGCCACGCTTTCGATGAAGGAGCAGATCAGACTGCACTTTCCGAGCGTAGAGATGCAGGGGAAGTATCCCTTGATCAGTGTCCTCAGGCCCAAAATCCTTGATACTAACGTCATCATCGACGGGCGTATTGCCGACATTTGTAAAGCTGGTTTCGTAGAAGGGCCTATCTACATTCCCAGGTTCGTGCTGGAGGAGCTGCAGCAGATAGCCGACTCGAGCGATGCGTTGAGGCGGGCGCGCGGACGGCGCGGCCTCGATATCCTGAACCAGATGCAGAAGGAGATGAACCTGCAGATCGAGACCTATGACTCTGAGGCGGCTGGCAGCCCTGATGAAGTAGACACGAAGCTCGTGCAGCTCGCAAAAGACCTGAACGGCGCCATTGTGACGAACGACTACAACCTCAACAAAGTGGCGGCTCTGCAGGGCATCAAGGTCCTCAACGTCAACGAGCTTGCGAACGCCCTGAAGCCTGTCGTGCTGCCGGGCGAGGAGATGACTGTGCTGGTCATCAAGGAGGGCAAGGAGCAGAATCAGGGCGTTGGCTATCTCGACGACGGCACTATGGTCGTTGTCGAGGGCGGAAGGCGGTTCGTCGGCGAGACTCTTGATGTGATGGTGACGAGCGTCCTGCAGACCGCCGCGGGCAAGATGATCTTCGCAAACATGAAGAGCGAGCAGCAGGGAGAGGATAGCCTGATTGAGCGGAACGTCCGCAGTTATACCGGCGGCAGGCCGAGGAGAAAGATTCGGTAAGGGATCGAACAAAGTCTTCGCGCTGGCGGCGGGCAGGCCGCTTCTCGCGCATACTCTCGGCGCATTCGAGCGCTGCGGCCTGATTGACGAGATCGTGCTCGTGGTGGGCGAGGGTGAGGTAGACGAAGCCGGGCGGACAGCCGAGCGGTACGGTATTGGCAAGTTGAGGGCGGTGGTTGCCGGCGGCGACCACCGGCAGATCTCCGTTGAGCGCGGCCTGGAGGCAACCGATCCCTCCGCCTCCGTCGTAGCCATTCATGACGGCGCGCGTCCGCTCGTGCGCGCCGAGACGATAGAGGCAACCGTCCGGGCAGCCAGAGAGCACGGCGCGGCTGTCGCGGCCGTCCCTGTAGTGGAGACGATCAAGTCCGTCGGGCCGGATGACTTTGTCGAGTCCACGCTCGACCGGAGCCGACTGTGGAGCATCCAGACGCCTCAGACGTTCGTGCGCGAGCTGATTGTTCGTGCGTACCGCCAGGCACGGGCTGACGGTGTCTACGCCACCGATGACGCTATGCTCGTGGAGCGCCTTGGCCATCCCGTGAAACTCGTCCGCGGCGCGTTTGATAATATCAAGGTGACTACGCCGCTCGACCTTGCTTTTGTGGAAATGGTGCTGACCCAGATGCAGAGCAACTCTCAACTCTCAACTCTCAACTCTGAACTCCGCGTTGGTTTCGGCTACGACGTGCACCGGTTCGCGCCCGGCAGGAAGCTCTTCCTTGGAGGGGTCGAGTTTCCGGAGGAAGAAGGGCTCGAGGGGCACTCGGATGCAGACGTGATTCTGCACGCCATCGCTGATGCGCTTCTCGGCGCCGCGGCGCTCGGCGATATCGGACGGCACTTCCCGAATACCGACCAACGCTACCGGGGCATATCCAGCCTGGCTCTGCTGCAGAGAGTCGGGACGATGCTCTCATACGCCGGCTGGGCCGCGGTCAATGTGGACGCCACGCTTATTGCGCAGCGCCCCAAGATCGCCGCGCGTGTGCCGGAGATGCAGGAGAAGATCGCGGCGGCGCTTGGAATCGAGCCGGCAAGGGTGAGCATCAAAGCCACGACAGCAGAGGGGCTGGGTGAACTCGGCACAGGAGCGGGAGCGGCCTGCTATGCCGTGGCAGGGTTGAGGCTGAAGTAGCCCCAGTCGAAAGCAAGCGGCCGGGGCTGACTGACCCACGCGTTAGCCTGGAGCGGCCTAAGGCGTGAGCTGGCCGAATCCAGCGTAGCCAGTGATTGCCATTGGGCGCCCCGGCTGAGTGCGTGTTTGGGAACCTAGGGCGCGGTCGTGGGCACGGGTTCTTCGAGCCGCACCGAAAAGCCCCAGCCGCCGCCAGCCTGCGTGCTCTCGACAAGCAGCGTGTTCTCGCCGGCGCTGAGCGTCACATTCGCCGAATGCGAATCAGGGGGATCTGCCCTGACACCGGACGCGTCCACCACCAGGCGCCCGTTCAGCCAGATGCGGAAACCATCGTCGCCGCCGGCGAAGAGCTTGGCCGGCTTCTCCCTCTCGGATTGTACCATGGCAAGGGCGTAAGCCACGACGTTCTCCTTGTGGCCGTACACGTCGAGCAGGTCGAAGGAGAAATGGCGGCCTGGGGCGCCATTCGTGTAGTTGCGAAGCGGCTGCTTCCTCAAGACCGAGATCAGCGAACCGATCTGTTCGGTCGAGAGCTGCGGCGCCACCGGCATCCCCGTCCAAGGCTGCGGCAAAGCCGATAGATGCCATTCGTGGAGGAAATCCGAAGGGTCGCGGAGGTCTGCTTCGGTGAAGGAGACGGCATTCCCGTGTTTGTCCGCCGCGTAGAGGACGAGACGCCCTTTGCCCCCGAGCTCGGACCAGACGGACTTCCGCGCAATCCTTGCAGTCGTCGTACTCTCCCTGCCGAAGCTGCCGTGGACCATTGCCTTTCTGCCCGGCTCTGGTTCGTCGTTATAGGCAGCCCAGACGCCAAGCCCGAGCGGCGCTGCGAAAACGAACTCATCCTTTCCCCGGTCAACGGATATGGTGGGCGGCGGAGCGTCTTTGAAGTTCGCGGCGTCGGGCAGGAACCAACGGTCATATGCAAGCTGAAGAGCGAAAGCATCGCTAATGTGGCTGACTTCGCTGTCCTTGAAGTCGTAAGGCTCCTTGCGTCCTGCTGATGGGGGCTCATACGGGCAGAAAAACCGGTTGAAGTAGTCGAACCCGCGCGACATGATGCAGAAGGGATCGTTCGCGTGCGGCAGGCCGAATGTATGCCCCATCTCGTGCAAAGTCGCGCCGATAGTGGTCGAGGCCAGGCCCCAGATCACGCTGCGGCCCGCGCTGTCATCCAGAGCGTTCTTCGGGTCTACCGGAGTCGCGTCCGCGAAAACGCGGCCGACGTCGCGGATACTCTCCGGCCACGAGAAAACGTCCCCGGAACCGAAGAGGCCCATCCCGCCGCCGCCGAGCGCCGTGTGCGCCTTGACCTCGCCAGTCTCTCGCACAAGACGCGTAAAGGCCATCAGCACCATGTTCTTGTTCTGGTTCATCGGGAATTGCTTGCCGATCCAACCGTACAGCATATCGTAGAGCTGATCGCCGTTCTTCGCCCAGAGCTGCCCTGCCGACATCGGGTAAGCGGCGGTGTGGACCACGACTTTGCCGTCGGTGTCGAACTCGAGGTTGAACGTCTTACGGCCGAAGCCCTTGGTGTTCGTAACCTCTGCGACGAATGTCTGCATGATCTTGGCTGCCGTGTCGAGCCTGTCACGGTAGTTCTGCTTGTCGTCCGCCCTGGGCGTATCGTAGCGGGTATCGCCGTCCTTCGGAGTCACCCAGACGACGTTGACCTTGTACGGTGTTGTCATGGAGTGGTACTTCAGCGTAAGACGGACCTTCTCCCTGCCGGATGAAAGGACCAGCCGATTCCTGCCCGGCACGAGCTCGACAAGGATGACGTACCTGCCTTGCGCGACGGGTACGGAGTTCCTCCCGTCCGGTCGGGGATTGCTCTTGTTGATGGCCTCGACTTGGGTGAGGCCGGGAGCCGTGCCGCGCAGCAGCGCGATCGGGTAACGGATCGTCTCTCCACTCTTGATGCTCGTGACGGTGAGAGCCGCCCACACCGACGCAGGGTAAGCGGCCATCACGAGCGGAACCAGACAGGTTCTGACCAAGACGCGGCAAAACGTGAACATCCGCTACCTCGTAGCGTGGACGTGATCCGCCGCCTATCGGCTGGCACACCGATCACCTGTAGCAAGCGGCAGTTACAGTATACTCTCGCTGGTTCCCGGTGGTCAATGCAGCGGCACCGACTCTACCGCAGTGGCCGGGCTCTGCTCCGGACGTCGGCCTGCCGGGGCGGCCAACTTTGCGCTCCACGAGTCAGCTGCCGATAGCCGGCAGGCTGGCTGCGGCAACCGCCTGTCCGACCCGGCGGCTCGACTCGTCTTCCGGGAGGTGCAGTACGATACGCTCCGCCAGATCGGGCAACTCCGCGGCGAGTACCCCCCGGGCCTTCTCGACCAGGATGCCGCCTCCTTCGCCGGAGGTAACACGCCCCAGTATCAGCACGTGGCGCACGTCGTAGAAGCCGGCGTAGTGCGCTACCGCGTAGCCGAGGTACACGCCGATAGTCTCGAAAACGGAGGCGGCACGAGGGTCGCCGGCAGCCAGCAGCCTCTGCACTTCCTTCAGCTTCTCCGGTGGCGTCAGTGAGCCATCGAGCACAATGCCTGCCGCTGGAGCCAGCCGGGCAACGGCCTGTTGGGAGAGATACTGAACACCACATCCCCGGTCGCGGGACCACTCATCGACCGGCGCGTTCACGTTCACATCGACAGGAGCGAACGCAAGCTCGTTCAGCCAGCCGGTGATCCTACCATCAGGAGTCACGTAGCCGCCCGCCTCGCTCGACCCCAGTGCAATGCCGAGCACGGCGTTCTCGCCGAGCGCCATGGCCCCTGCAAGCGCTGTTACCTCACCGTCGTTCACCACCTCGAACGGTATCCCGCCCCACTCTTCCCGCATTCTGAGGAACATATCTCTGACCTGCGAGACGAAGACTTCCCGGGGCACCCCACGGAAGAGCGATGCTGCCATCACGCGGTTGTTGATATACACGCCTGCGGAGCTTCCACCGATCGCATCCACCCTCGGCAGGTGGGAGGCTGCCGCGCGCAGCGCAGACATTATCTCGTCGTGGTGGTACTTCGGATCGGGCTGATCCCTCGGGTCCCAGACGACCTCTTCGCTGAACACCGGCACGCCGTCAATGACAGCAGCCACCTTCCTGTCGCTCGCGCCTAGGTCAAAGCCGATCCGGCAGCCGTCCAGATGCCTTCCGAGCGGCGCCGCCTGCTCTTTGGTCCGCGGCACGGCAGACGCCTCGGTCACCTCTACGAGGAATGGCCTTTCATACACTTCGGCCATGAACTTCGCGTCGAAGGCACGGGCGCCGCCGGGCGAAAAGACCGCCCTGATATGCTCGCCGATCTCCCTCGGGCCTCCGACGATTACCCTCCATCCACCCTTCTGCCACAAGAGCATCTTGACAAGCCGCTCGGCGTAGGCTACACTGGCAGCGGCAAACTCGGGCCGGGTCGAGGCCGCGGTTTCGTAGGTGGAAACCGATCCGTCGGCGCGCTCGAGTGCAATGGCTAGCGGCGCCGAGGCGCCGGACGCGCGGACGGCGTCGAGAAAGGCGTGGTTCGCAAGGACAATCGGCCGGAAGTCGCTGTCGAGCGGCGGGGCTACCGATGGCCTCGCCGACTGCACGAAGTCCAACATCATCTACCTCTCCGCTTGGAAGGTGTGGGCGGCAGGAGACGGGTCCCCAGGTATTGTAGGTTCGTCCGCCTGGGCTGTCAAGGCAGCGAACGGTGCATCCCGGGATTAAGGCAGCATAGCACAACCACGAAGAGAATCAGCCACGGATTAACACAGATTATAATGGATGGGCACGGATGGAAAGGGAGAAGGATACCTGGTGGGGAGGGGTTCTCCCGTTATCCGTGCTAATCTGTGTGAAATCCGTGCTAATCCGTGGCTAACTCGCTTCCTGTCATTAACCTGGGATGCACCCGGCAGCGAACGGCAGGCACATTGACAATCCGCGGCTTCGCTGGTATCCTTCGGGCAGGTGATCCCGGCCAAGGTCGGCGGAACCGTGAACCGATAAGGACATCACATACGGAGGGCTGTATCGAGGTACCGACCGCCGGGGAAAGGGGGTCGCAGTCGGGTGTTCGGCAGACGCGAAGGCTTTACGCTGATCGAGTTGCTGGTGGTCATCGCCATCATCGCCATCCTGGCTGCCATACTGTTCCCCGTTTTCATCACTGCCAGGGAATCGGCGAGGAAGGCAAAGTGCGTTTCCAACATGCGGCAGGTGGCTATGGCGGTCGCGGCTTACAAGACCGATTGGAACGGCGGGTATCCGACGTCGGCCGTCTATTATCCGTACCCTTATGGCCACTCCTTCTGGACCTCGCTGATCCGGCGCTACTGCAAGGCCAAGAATGTGCTTAGGTGCCCGAGCGCCAGCATGCGCTATGCCGTTTTCTGCTACGATCCGCCGGAGAACCCGATCAGATCCGAATGGGACGGCGTGAACTACGGCTACAACGAATACTTCGCTTACGACCGCTGGGGGCTTATGCACAACGAGTCGCTGGTGGAGCACCCGTCCTGGATCGTGCTCATATCCGACTGCAGCACCACCTTTGTCCTGGACTGGGGCGAGCCACATCCCGGGCTGGACGGCATGGTGCTCCCTTACGGGTTATTCAGGACGAAGTACCCGAACACTCCGAACCCCGACACCTGGGACCTGCGCTCGCTCAAGCCGAGACACGATACCATTCAGATCGTCTATGCCGACTGCCATGCCGGGACAATCCCGATGGCCTCGTTCCGCTATGACGGAGACGGCCAGGAGCCTGCGTATCGCACGAGGCGTACTCGCGAGTACCCGCTGATAGACCCGAGCGCGCTTATCTGGAGATAGGCGGCTCAGTGCCAGGTCATGCACATTATCCGCACAACCGGCGCTGACCAGACAATCGCCCTCGGCCGGGCGCTCGGCTCTCGTCTCGGCCCGGGCGATGTCGTCACCCTCTTCGGGGAACTCGGCTCGGGGAAGACTACTCTCACCAAGGGGATCGCGTGCGGGGCCGGCGTCGCCGAGGAGGTCTTCAGCCCCAGCTTCACACTGATACACGAGCATCCCGGCCGCGTCCCCTTCTACCACGTCGATCTCTACCGGCTGACCGGCGAAGAGGACGTCGAACTCCTGGGCCTGGAGGAATACCTTTACGGAGATGGTATCGTGGTCATGGAATGGGCGGACCACGCTCTGGGGATGCTGCCCGAAGAGCGGATCGAGATTGCGCTGAAAGTGGTTGGTGAAGAGGAACGTGAGATCCGGATCGACGCCACGTCCGACCGGCTGCGGGGTATTGTGGAGGCTGTTGCCGAGAATGCTCGTGCTTGCAATTGACACGTCCGGGGAGATATCCAGCATAGCTCTTGCCACCGAGAAAGGGCTGGTAAGTGAGCTTCACTCGAGGCGGCGGATGGACCTGCTGCGGCGCCTGGCGCCGGGCATCGACTGGCTTCTCTCGGACGCCGGGAAGAGGCGAGACCATCTGGATGGCGTCGTCATCTCGCTGGGACCCGGCTCGTTCACCGGCCTTCGGATTGGAATGGCGGCAGCCAAGTCGATCGCGCACGTGCTCGGCAAGCCAATCGTCGGCGTCCCGACCCTCGATGTGCTGGCTCACGGCGCCTCAGCCGCGTGCCCCAAATCCGTTGCCGCGCTGACCCACGCGCGGCCCGGTGAGGTCTTCTGGGCGCTTTACCGCTGCGGCGAGGCCGGTCTCGGGAAGGTCGTGGACGATCGCGCCTCGCCCGTTCTGGAGGTGGTGGAGACCGCAAAGGCAGAGAACGGCGTGGTCTTCTGCGGCGACGGAGCCGAACGGAATCGCGAGTCGCTGGAACAGGAGTTCGGGCCTTCGAGTGTGCTGCCGGCGTGGTTCAACTCTCCGCGCGGCTCGGTCCTCGCAAGCCTCGGCATCGACCGCCTGCTTCGCGGCGACTGCGACGACGTAATGAGCATCGTCCCACGCTATATCCGCCGGCCAACTCCGGTCATCCGTATCGAAGAGCGGAAGCAGGAATGGCTGTAGGGCATGCGGAATGAGTCCTGGTCCGGCTCCGTCGCTTCTCAGAGCCTCGCGGCCAGGCGGACGACTCCGTAGAAGATACCGCTCTGGACAAGCGCAAAGAAAAGGCCGGCCAGCAGGCGCGCAGCGAACGCAACCCCGCCCGCCGCAGGCGTTGAACGGATTCCTCCGGCGAAACCCGATACGCGGTCGAAGGCCGACCTTGCAGAGAACAGCCCCCAAGCTGCAAACACGGCAACAAGAGGGAAGAAGCGCGACAGAAACCCGCCGGCCTGCTCGCTTCCAAGCAGAATGCAAGCCGTGGCAAAGCCGACGGGCGCGATCAGCACGACCAGTAGCGCCGGCCCACTGCGGCGGACCCGCTGGATCTCCCAGTAGGCGAGGATGAAGCTTCGGACCATTCTCAGTCTCCGCCAATCCGGTGCAGGGCATCCTCCAGCGTCGGCTGACGCACGTAGACGCACCCTACGTCGGAGCCCAGTTCGGAGAGTACCCGCGCTACATCCGCTTCCGCGGTGCGGGTCGTGAACTCGACCGCTCCATTGCGCTCCCTCACTGCGGCCCCGAAGCGCTCCCTCAGCTTCGCGTTGACCAGCGGCGTTCGGATCGACTCGACCACTACGACCTCGTTCTCAGCAGCAGCCATCAACTCGTCCGGGGTACCGGAGAAGACCAACCTTCCACCAGACAGCACGGCAAGCCTGCTGCAAAGAGCCGCTTCCGCTGCAGATGACGTTCCTATCACGAACGTAGCCCCCTGCCTTCGCCTGGCAAGGATGTACTCCCAGACTCTACGTCGCGTGGGCGGCTCCAGCCGCTCGAACAGGCCGTCTATGACAGTGGTCTCGGCGCCAGCAACGAAGGCGCGGGCGACCTCCGCGGCCGCCTTCATGCCTTCCGGCAGCTCTCGGATGCGCCGGTTGCGGACCTCTGAGAGGCCGAGCAGTTCGACGAACATGGACGTTCGGCTCGTCCGCCGCCTTCGAGGAGTGTTCCAGAGACAGGAGAAAAGGCCGAGGTTCTCGCTGACTGTGAGCTCGGGCGCGAGCCCGGGCGTTTGCAGAGCGATGCTGACTTGGGCGTCGAGCCAGCCGCCCGCGGAGCCCTTCGGTGTTTGCAGCACGACCGCACCGAGACTCGGATGGTCGAGGCCGGCGATCAGGCGCAGGAGAGTCGTCTTGCCGGAACCAGATCGGCCAAGCAGCCCGAATACCTCGCCGCGAGCGACCTCGAACCTCACGTCCCTCAGAGCCCAGGTCCGGCCGATCCGCTTTCCGACCCTGTCAACCAAGATGCCGTCCATACGCCCCTTCACCTTCCGAATTCGAGTATAAGGGCGGGAACAGGGGCTGTCAATGACGAGAAGTGGCGCCGGGGCTTCCCGCGTCCTTCTCGCGCCGATCGAAGGATGATCGCGCTCCCGTCCTTGACCTTGTCTGTGTGGTGTGACAGAATGAGTAATCTGGTCATTCAAGGAAGAAGATGCGGGTGCGAAGAGAGAGGTTGCTACGGCATGGATGAGCCACGACCTGGAACACATAAGCCCACTGCGCCGGTGATGGGCGGCGATCGCGCCGAATGGTCGACCGACTTCATCCGCGAGGCCATCAGGGAGGACTTGCGAGAGGGGAGGTTCGACCATGTGCATACGCGCTTCCCTCCCGAGCCGAATGCCTACCTGCACATAGGCCACGCAAAGGCTGTCTGGATCAACTACGGTATCGCCCAGGAGTTCGGCGGCCTGTTCAACCTGCGGTTCGACGATACCAATCCTGTCAAAGAGGAACAGGAGTTTGTTGATGCCATTATCGAGGATGTGCGCTGGCTCGGGGCCGACTGGGATGACCGGTTGTTCTTCGCTTCCGACTATTTCGACCAGATGTACGCGTGGGCCATCGACCTCATCAAGAAGGGCAAGGCCTATGTCTGCGACCTATCGCCTGAAGAGGTCAGCAGGACACGCGGCACGCTGACCAAGCCGGGCATCGAAAGTCCCTACCGCAACCGCAGCGTGGAGGAGAACCTGGATCTGTTCCAGCGCATGCGGGCAGGCGAATTCCCGGACGGTTCACGCACACTGCGCGCCAAGATCGACATGGCGGCGCCGAATCTGAACCTTCGCGATCCCGTGATGTACCGCATCCGGCATGTCAAGCATCACCGCCAGGGTGACAAGTGGTGCATTTACCCGTCATATGACTGGGCGCACGGCTTGGAAGACTCCATCGAAGGGATCACACATTCACTGTGTTCGCTGGAATACGAGAACCACCGTCCCCTATACGACTGGTTCCTGGATCAACTGGGCATCTACCACCCAAGGCAGATCGAGTTCGCACGGCTGAACCTGACTTACACCGTCATGAGCAAGCGCAGGTTCATCGATCTCGTCAATGGCGGCTATGTCCGGGGATACGAGGATCCGCGATTGCCTACATTGGCCGGCCTGCGCCGCCGCGGCTACACACCGGAGGCTATCCGTGAGTTCTGCAGGAGGATCGGGGTGGCGAAAACCGACAGTATCGTCGATGTCGCCGTACTGGAGGACTGTGTGCGCGAGGATCTGAACAAGCGCGCGCAGCGGGTGATGGCGGTGATGAAACCGCTGAAGGTCGTCCTTCTCAACTACCCCGAGACACGCGTGGAAGAGCTGGATGTCGTGAACAACCCGGAAGATCCAGCCGCCGGGACGCGCAAGGTGCCGTTCGCACGCGAATTGTACATCGAATGCGACGACTTCCGAGAGGAACCGCCGCCCAGATACTACCGCTTGGCCCCAGGTCGGGAAGTCCGATTGCGTAATGCCTACTTCATCAAATGCGTGGATGTGGTGAAGGACCCGAGCGGCGAGGTAGTGGAACTGCACTGCACCTACGATCCCGAGACACGGGGAGGCGACGCGCCTGATGGCCGCAAGGCGAAGGCCACACTGCACTGGGTGGCGGTGCGGCATGCGATTCCCGCGGAGGTGCGGCTTTACGACCACCTTCTCCTGAAGCCGGATCCGGACGACGTGGAACCAGCCCAGGATTTCTTCTCCAACCTGAACCCGGATTCGCTTGTAGTGACCACCTGCTACATAGAACCCAGTGTAATCGGCGCCCCTCCCGGCACGCGCTACCAGTTCGAGCGACAGGGCTACTTCTGCGTCGATCGCGACTCGACTCCGGGGAAGCTGGTGTTCAACCGCACGGTCACCTTGCGCGATACCTGGGCGAAGATCGAGAAGGCGATGGAGAGCGGATGAACGTACGAGATGAGATCGCGGCCGTCAACAAGAGATTCTGGGAGAAGATGGTGGACGAGGGATGCGGCTGGACGGTTCCGTGGCTGGACCTGGACCGAGACCGTGTTCGCCGGTAAGCAGGAGGCAAACTGAAGGTTGTACCGGAGCGGTTGATCGAAATGTACCCCAAGAGCGTGCTTGCGAACGTCAAGGGCAGGAATGTCCTATGCCTGGCATCCGGCGGCGGCCAACAGTCAGCGGTCTTCGGCTTGCTTGGCGCGAGAGTGACGGTGGCAGATCTCGCCGAGGGTCAGCTGAGTGGAGATCGGAGGGCGGCTGCATACTACGGATATGAGGTGACGACCGTTCATGCGGACATGCGGGACCTGTCGTGTCTGGGTGATGCATCCTTTGACCTCGTTTACCAGGCCGCCAGCGCTGCCTATGTCCCCGATATTCGACAAGTGTACTCTGAAGTCGCCAGAGTGCTGAGGACCGGCGGGTTGTACCGAGTGTCTTTCACCAATCCTGTCGCCGAGTTCGCGGACTGGGATGGACACGCATATCGCATCACCATACCATACGCTGAGAGAACCCTTCGGCGGGCAGATGGCACCATCGAGTTCCGCCACCGTCTGTGTGACATCTTCAATGGCCTCCTCGACCTGGGACTGTCCATCCAGGAGCTTCAGGAGGATCCGCAATATGAGCAGCAGGATATGCAGCCCGCTCCGGGAAGCTGGGCGCATTACCTCCTGTACTTCCCGACATTCGCCGTGGTCGCGAGGAAGGAGTAGCGGGCTCTCCGGCGCGCGCTATCAGTTCAAACGCCAGGGCTACTTCTGCGTCGATCCCGACTCGACGCCAGAGAAGCTGGTGTTCAACCGCACGGTCACCCTGCGCGATACGTGGGCGAAGATCGAGAAGGCAATGAAGGGGGCCTAGCAGCCGCCGGATAGGCGGAGAGAACAATGACCGAAGACTCTGTGGTCCGTGACCCAATAACAAACGTGATCTACGGCGAACACGGCATCAAGAGATCAGTGCGCATTCTCCTAGACAGCGGATGCTATCTGGGAGCATTGACGATCCTTTTCTCCACATTGGATGCGATGGGCAATCTGGATAGACCGGCCAACAACGAAAAGGGAACGAAGCGCGATTTCCTCACCTGGGCTGACAGATACATTAGGCTCGAAGCTGCCGTGAGGAGTGATGTGGTCGAGCTTGTGGGAACAAGCAGAATCACGAGCGTAGAGCTGTACGCGGCCCGGTGCGCTGTACTGCATACATATGGCAGTGAGTCAGACATTTCCAGGGCGGGGAATGCGCGGCAGATAGGGTGGATGGTTAGCTCAAAAACGAACGTTCCCTGCAAGCCGGCTGCCGTGTGCAAGCCCACTGCTGGCAAGAAACTGGTCATGGTTGATATCAACCACTTCAGCAACGTGGTACTGGACGCAGTAGACAGGTTCATCAGGGACGCATTGACAGATGAATCCAGGAAGGAGATCCTTGGAATAAGACTGAGGAATCTGCTTTGCGCACTGCCGTTCCTGCCGAACTCGAGCTAGGTACGACAGCCTGCTGTGCGCGGGTCTCCTGGCCCCGCCCTGGTTCCTATTCTGCGGGAACGGCTGCGTGCACAATGGTGCGGCAGGCGCTCCGGCCTGAGTCTCGCGGAGTGCATGATCTTGACGTTTCGCGCCGAGAATGGTAATGTTGTATAGCGCTGCCGGATAGCTCAGTTGGAAGAGCGACTGACTCTGGATCAGTAGGTCCTAGGTTCGAGCCCTAGTCCGGCAGCCAGCTTCACCCTCCGACGCTAAGCCCACATACTCGATCGCCCCGTGCGTAGTCTTCTCCACGCCAACCCGGCAATAATACCTGTTTTCGCTCTTCCTCTGCTCGGACCTTGCGAGTGCGCTGGGGCGGCTGATATAATGCGGTGTGAAAACACGAGGCATGAGCAGAAGGCAGTTCCTACGATCATCGCTTGGCTTCGGGGCTGCGGCGGTGTTGCCTCAACACGTGCTCGCGCTGGGGAGCAGGATGAAGAACCGACCAAACATTATTGTGTTCCTGATGGACGATTTGGGCTGGCAGGACACGTCAGTGCCCTTCCACACCGAGGTTACACCCTTTAACCGCCGATACCACACGCCGCACCTCGAGCGGCTTGCCTCGCAGGGGATGAAGTTCACCCAGGCCTATGCGCACACCGTCTGCTCGCCGTCCAGGGTCAGCCTTACGACCGGGCTGAACCCGGCGCGCCACCGCGTCACGAACTGGACGCTCCAGAAGAACGAGATTAAACCCGCAGAGCGAGATCATCCATCGCTTACGTTCCCTATGTGGAACGTGAACGGGATCACACCGGTTGCGGGGGTCGAGCACGCGGTCCACGCGGTGACGCTCTCGATGCTGCTGCGAGACGCCGGCTATCACACTATCCACGTCGGCAAGGCTCATTTCGGCGCACTCGATACGCCCGGCGCGGACCCCAGGAATCTGGGGTACGACGTCAATATCGCCGGGCACGCGGCCGGCGGGCCCGCCAGCTACTACGGCAAGGACGACTTTGGCAACAAGGCCAAGGGACCGGCGCGGGTCTGGGGCATTCCGGGACTTTCAAAATACCACGGCAAGGATGTATACCTTAACGAGGCCCTGACCCTAGAGGCGATCCACCAGATCAACGATGCTGTGTCCGCCGACCAGCCATTCTACCTGTATATGTCCCACTATGCCGTGCACGTTCCCATCCAGGCCGATCCGCGGTTTCATCAGAAGTATGTGGACGCAGGGCTGGACCCGATCGAGTCAGAGTACGCGAGCATGATCGAGTCCTACGACAAGTCACTGGGCGACATAATGGTCTGCCTGCAGCGTCTCGGCGTCGAGGATGACACGATCATCCTGTTCATGTCCGACAATGGCGGGCTGAGCGCGGAAGGGCAGGGCCGGGGCGGCGAGCCGAATACGCACAACAAGCCGCTGTCCAGCGGCAAAGGCTCGGCGCGCGAGGGCGGTATTCGCGTGCCGATGGTCGTTAAGTGGCCTGGTGTCGTGAAACCAGGATCCGGTTGCGCTGTGCCGGTGATTGTCGAGGACTTCTTCCCGTCCGTACTGGAGATGGCAGGCGTGACGGAATACACACAGATCGGCGGGAAGATCGACGGTCTAAGCTTCGTGCCGCTCTTGAGGCGGTCGCCCGACTACCCCAAGGACCGGCCTCTCTATTGGCACTACCCCAACAACTGGGGACCCACCGGCCCGGGCATCGGGGCGTCCAGCACGATCCGCAAGGGCGACTGGAAGCTGATCTACTACCACCTCGACGCCCGCTATGAGCTCTTCAACATCGCGAACGACATCGGCGAAACCACCAACCTAGCCGATCAGGAGCCAGGCAAGGTGAAGATGCTTGCGGACCGCCTGCGGCACTACCTTCTGGAGGTGGATGCGCAGATGCCGTCGAGGAAGGCGACGGGCGAGCCTGTGCCACTGCCGGGCCGGTAGGTCCTTGGTTCGAAGTCCTAGTCCGGCAGCCAGCTTCACCCTCCGGCGTTAAGCCCACATAGTCGATCCCCCGTGCCTAGTCTTGTCCACGCCAACCCGGCAATAACACCTGTTTCGCTCTTCCTCTGCTCGGACCTTGCGAATTCGCGGGGGACGGGTGATATAATGCGGTAGCAGGCTGCCGTGGAAGCGCCGGTTGTCCGGTACTGTTTCCACACGTGCCGTATCCGTTCTGCCAAAGGGGTGTCTGACATGCATGCAAGAATCGTCGTTGTTCTCGCCCTGACGGGTTTGTGCGTCGTTGTGCTGGGAAGCGCCGCGTGGGCGGTATATGGGGTCCGGATATCCGATCTTGGCTACACACCGCTGCCGCCGAATCCCATCAAGGTATGGGGCAGGGTGACAAGCGAGTCTCCTCTCAAGATATCTGACGGGAAGGCTGAGATTGTGGTAAGCGGCCTGACCGCCTCTGTCGGCGATTACGTGGTGGTCAGCGGGGACTGGGAGGGAAGCGTGTTGACGGTAACCGGGCCGGCAAACGGGTACGTCGGCCTGGGGCATATCCCGCTGATCTACATCCCCGCCGGCAGGTTCCTGATGGGTAACAGCGGCGTGGGGGATGACGCGGTGTACGGTAATTCAAATGAGTTTCCACAGCACTCGGTCAACCTGTCGGGGTACTGGATAGGCAAGTACGAGGTGACGAGGGGGGAGTACCGGCAGTTTATGAACGCGGGGGGTTATTCGAACTCGTCGTATTGGTCGAGCGATGGATGGAGTTGGAGGGTAGGAACCGGCCGCACGGAGCCTGACTACTGGGCCGCTTCTCAGGACTGGTACGACGGTTGCGGACACTGCTCCTACGCTTTCACCCAGACGGACAACCATCCGGTAGTAGGGGTGAGCTACTACGAGGCGGAGGCATTCTGCAACTGGGCCGGCGGCCACTTGCCGACTGAGGCGCAGTGGGAGAAGGCAGCCCGCTGGACGGGGAGCCATCCGAACGTGTATCCGTGCGGCGACACCTGGGATGCGGAGAAGTGCAACAATTGGTATGACCACAACGCGGCGGGGGGCGGCTACGAGATGAACCAGACGGCGCCGGTCGGCAGCTACCCATCCGGGGCGAGTCCGTATGGCTGCCAGGACATGGCCGGCAACGCATTCGAGCGGTGCAAGGACTGGTATGGCTATTCTTACTACTCGCAGACGCCCCCAGGCGGTTGGAGCGATCCCCAGGGGCCTGTCAGTGGCGAACATCGGGTCATGCGCAGCGGTGGCTGGAGCTACTACGGCGACCTCTACTACCTCCGCTGCGCTTACCGCAACCTCGACGGCTACGGCCCGAGCTACGACTGGTACGACTACGGCTTCCGCCTAGCCCGCTAGTCTCGCCCTTTTCTCTTTTACTCTTTTGCCCTTTGCAGAGAAAACGTCATTGCCGGAGGGCAGGGGGTGAGGCTGAGTGGAAATGGGAGTCCAGGGGCTGACGCCCCTGGTCGCTTCAGATCTGGATTCTGGGGTGTTGGGCGGCCCACTGGGTATTCGCCGGGCCGCGTTGCCACCGATGACAGGACATTGGCTGCGCGACTTCCGATAACACCAACGGTCCGATCGAACTGACGACCGTTTCGAGCCGGTTACCGGCTGGCCAACGCATACAGCGACACGCTGACCGGCGGCACCTCGATTTGATCGTTCACCCCGGACACCCGCTTCTGCTCGATGCGCACGTTCGGCGGTTTGCCGGGTTCGTTGTAGGCCATCTCGTCGGGGTTCGCGATCAGCCACAGCTTCCCTCTGCCCGACAGCCTCGCGCCTACCACCTTCAGGTCGAGCACCTGCTTCTCGTGCGTAGGGTTGACGACCCCTACGGTCAGTGCCTTCCGGTCCGCCGTCCACGCGGCTGCCACGTCCAGGGGCTCAGGCGCGCCGGCAACCGCCACCGGTATCGTTCCGTAGTGATCTCGGTACATTTTGAGCACCAAGCCTGTGGTCTCGAAAGCCGCCGCCGTTTTGGTGGTCTTGATGCAGCCGATAACGTTCACGGTTTGCGCATAGTTGGCCATAAAGACGATGTCGCTCTGGCGGCTGTACTCATGCAGGCCCTCAGCGATGCCCAACGCGTCTCGCATAAAGTAGCGCGTCCCGATCTGTCCGTACGGAGTCGGGCCGTACCAGTAGTTCCACTCGTCCATAGCAATGCGTATATCCTTGCCCTGAAGGGCAGCAATCGTGTTGCGGTATCTTCGATGCGCACCGGCTATGCGACGGATAGTATTCGGAATCCGCCTCACGTGGCTTATGAGGCCGGCCTCGGAGCCCTCGTAGAAGTGCTCACTGATCAGGTTCATGTTGTCGGCGCACTGAGCCAGCATGGTCTCGTCCCAGTCTCCTACGGCGCCCACAGCGACCAGCTTTATCGAAGGGTCCTTCGACCACATCAGCTTGGCCACCTGGTCATGTTTCTTCACGTAATCCTCGAGCGGCATGTACCCGAGCTGCCAGCCGCCGAACATTTCGTTCCCGACACACCACCACTCGACGCGGAACGGCTCGGGGTGACCATTCTGAGCCCGCCATTTGCCCATCGGTGTGTCCAGAGAGCCGTTGGCGTACTCGACCTCTTCGGCGGCCGACTGGGCATCGCCCAAGCCCGTGTTGACCGCAATGTAAGGCTCGGCCTTGAGCAGGCGGCACAGTTCCATGAACTCGTGGATGCCGACATCGTTGTACTCGAGGCCGCCCCAGGCGGGATTCTCGCGGGTCGGACGGCGGTCGGGGTCCCCTACCCCATCCTTCCAGTTGTAACCGCTGACGAAGTTCCCTCCCGGCCAGCGGTAAACGGGCGATCGCAGCTCCTTTAGCAGAGCCAGCGTATCGGCACGGAAGCCCTTGACGTTGTCCGCCGGCATAAGCGAGACAGCCCCGACCTTGAACGCGCCTGTGCCTGTCGAGACTATCTCAAGCTTGCCGTGCTCCGTCGAGGCTCCGGACTTGAACCTCAGGGGGAACTTGGCGAAATCGGTTCCCAGCGTCTTGATCGTGACCGTCTGCCGGCCGGCAGGGCCATCGGCCCAGACGAGACTGACCTGAACGGGAGCAGCGCCGGCGTCTCCTGCGAGAACGACGCGACCGACGTAACTCTTGCCTTCCAGCAGGGCGAGATCGCCCTGGACTATGCCGCGCGGCGAGCCACCAACAAGGGTGATCTGCGGGGTCTGTTCTCCTGAATACGCGTTCTCCTTCACCACCCGCACGGTCCCTTCGCCGCCGATGGCGCTCCACGGAGACCCTTCCGCGCCGACCGGGTAGAAGAACTTCCGATCAACCAGCATTTCGGCCCAGATGCCGCCGTAGATGCAGCGGCCCAGGTGCTCGATGAACTGGCCATAGATGTACTTCGAGATCGGTTCCCGGGTTGTGCTTGCATCGACGATCACGCTCGGTTTGGGGTCGCGGGTCGAGAGCATCTCGATGCTGGTGTCGTCGAACCATGCCCTGCCGGTCGCGCGCTCGTCGATCCCGAAGAAGCACCCGACCTGCACGCTGTCGTTATAACCTGAGTCGAAAACTATCTCGATCTTTGTCCAATCGTCCGTCCCTGTAAGCGGCAGCCTGCGGCTGTGACGGACGCCACCGAGCGTGAATGCAGCACCGCCCACGCCGTCAGCCTTGACGTCCTCGGTCTTGATCCAGCCCGTGAACCGGTACTTCGAGAAAGGCTTAATCAGCACTTCCTGGAACCACTGCCCTGCACCCTTATCCTTCTGATCGTCGCAGGAGATCATCACGCACCGGCCGCCGGAGTGACCGCCGTCCACCAACTGCGCGCGGACGGTTTCCTCGTACCACAGCTCCGGCCTCCAGCCCTGCGGGCGGCGATTGTCCGTCGGGTCCGGCGTTTCAAAAGAGGGGTTGGCAACCAGGTTCGTCCCGCTCGCAGCCGCCGCGCAGAAGCACGCGGCAGAGCATATCACTGCCGTCAGTAGTAGCATCAACATAGTTCTCCTCATCATCCTATCCCTTCGAGATTAGCCGCGCTCCGCCGTTGGAGCGTCACGCCGCTTGTGTCTACTCCTCCGTTTGCTCTATCTCGGGCACCATCCTGGAAACCTTGAGGTCCTCGAGCTGACCGTTGAAGTAGCTGCCTTCCTGGCCCCTGGCGAGGAAGTTCGAGGTGGCGCGCAAGTCCTCGGGCTTGATCGTCAGCCTGCGGTGCTGGCCAGCGAGGTCTGAGTTGACAAGCAGCCTGCAGGCATCGCCGCTCAGCTTGACCTCGACGTGCGCCCAGTAACCCACAGGCAGCGCCTCCTTGCCTCGTACGATCTTCTCGACACCGTTGTGTCGCATGACGAACGCCACATTGCCGTCGGGCCCGCTGGGGGTCAGGTACATGCAGTTCCCCGCATCGCTGCCGAAGTCGAAGATCCGCTGGTCAGCTTCACCGCCGTGCCACTTCACCCAAACGGAGATCTCCATATCTCTCAAGTCAGAGAGGTACTTCGGCAGCTCGGCATACTGGTTCCTCCCATTGAACTCCATGACCAGGCCGTGGTCCAGGTCCCTGACCCAGCTCGGTTTGCCGTAGAGGAAGCCGTCCCCGGCGGCGAATGTGTCCTTGAGCAGGAAGCTGTGCGGCCGCTCGAAGTCGTACTGGGCGACGAGGCCATTGTAGCTCGCGGCCTTATCGCAGTCCTCCTGGCTGACGAATATCGTGTAGATGCCCTTGCTGCAGTCCCTCACCCCTGGCCCGGGGTCCGCTCCACCAATGAACACCGCATCGCCGCGGAGGTTCGCTCCCCAGACTATGCAATGTCCCTTCACCAGAGCGTTCTCCGAGACGTGGGCCTTGCTGTGAAGCCTCGGGAAGTCCAGGACTCTCGCGTTGCCCTCGACGTTGGTGCTGTCATACAGCCTCGCGTAGTCTCTCACCCTGGCATAGCCCGACACGGTCGCCTTGTCGGTCACCAGCGCATGGCCGCTCACAATCGCATTCCCGGAGACCTTTGCGTTGCCCGAGACCACGGCATAATCCTCCATCCGTGCGTCGTCGGACACCTCAGCGCTGTCGAGAACACGGGCATTCGGCCCAACGTACGCCGTCGAAGCAGCCTTGGCGGTGGCCGCAACGAAGCCGCCGCCGTTCGGATGGGCAGCGCCCTTCACGCCCTCCGGCCAGGGCAGCTTCTCGGGATCCTTCCCTCTTGGGACCGCGCCTTCGATCTTCACCTCGTAGCGGAACCGCTCCTGGCTCCGGTAGTCCTCCAGGAACGCGATGTGTTTGAACACCTTCGGCGTCGCCGCCACCACCAGATAGATCATCTTCTCGTCAGGTTTCAGGTTGACAGTCTCAGAGCCCCTGCTCCAGGTTCTGCTGAACCGCTCGCCGCCCTTGTCGTTGACCACGACCATGGTCACGCGCCAATCGGATTTCCTGTCCCTGTTAACGAAGCCCTTGAACGTGACCTTTACCTTCTTCGACTCCGGGGTCAAGGGGATGACGTTGTAAGCATTCTGCTGCGGCGCGTAGGCACAGGGAATCCGGTACCAACCCGGCGCTCCCTTCACCTCTTCAAGGATCGCTCTGGAGCGCGAGGTATTCCGCTCGGGGACCTTCTGCAGAGACTCCCGGTACTCTTTGCCGAGCTTGTAGGAGTTGAACGTCACGTTCCGCTTAGCGAAGTCGCCGAACAGATCGGCCCATTGCCTCTGCGGGTGCTCCCAGCCCGCCAGGCGTTTGATCTTGGCAACCGGGTCCTCATCCAGGTATAACCGCGGCTTCAGCCAGAGACCGTTTACGAAGTCCATACCGAACCCGGGCTTTTCGGCGAGGTACTGAACGAATATCCAGGAACCGTAGTGGTGTCTGGTCGAGCTCCAGTCGAAGTGGGCCGTATCGGTGTAGGTGTCGAGCACCTCAGGCAGGTGCTGCGTGGGGTTCACCTGCTGGGCCATGAACTGTGCATGGCACTCCCAGAACCAGCCTACATAGTCGCTGTTCAGGAACCCGCCTGACTCACTCTGGAAAGCATGGCCCATCTCGTGCGCAGCGCCGCCATGGCCGGGCCTCATAATGCCCGGGTCGCCGTTGAAAACACCGTATCCCTCCGGGTCGGCGAACCCGAACGCGTAGCCGTGAAGGAACGGCTTGAGGCCGGTTTCGCTGATGTAAATGTTCGTCTTGAACTTCCCGGCTTCGGACTTGCGCAGTGGGAACTTCACCTGGTTGATGAAGACATCACGGATGTGCTCGAAGTACGCCAGCGCCGACTTGACATATTCGTCGTCGATCTTGTACTTCAGGTTGTTCTCATTGCCCCACTTGAGAGCAAAGTGCTCTGATGTCGCGACATGCGGGATGGGTTCCCCGTCTCTGTCCTTTACATATTGGGCGGCTTCGCGCAGCTTGTACTCGTCCCCGCCGGCTGCCTTCGCATCGCCCGAACCGAGTACGACCGCGGAGCAGAGAACCAGCGCGGCTACAGCAAGTCTTGTCTTCACGTTCTGCCTCCTGCAATCGGCTTGCCACTCCGCGGCGTTCCACTCGCGCGGTCGAGCCGACCGGCTCAAGGCCGGTTACGAGGGGGCTTGCGCGCAGCGCGAGACACCGCAGAGGACCTGCCCTGGGAGCGGTCAAGAGCTCCACTCCCACTGACATACTGACACAGCCGCAGGCAATAGGACAAGGTGACAATAGCTGAGAAAATGGGGACGATTCCGACACTGCTGACCTGCGAGCCGATCAGCAGGACAGTCGACGAAAGCTCAACCATAGACTTTTGTGCCCGATCGGTTGTATTCTGGGCGTGCGGTTTGGATTCCAGCATAACACACAAGTTGGGTGCAAGGAGGAACAGTGTCTATGAAGAGCAGGAAGGAACGCGCGGCCGGCCTCACGTGGCTAGTCCTGGGTCTGTGCTTGCTCGCGGGACTTGCGATGGGCAAGACACAGCCTTGGTATGACAACGAGCGCCAGTTTGCAAGCACTGATGCCAAGTACAACTTCCGCAGGTCCGAGCACTTCAGGATCATGTGGGGCAAGGGAAAAGGCGAAGGCAATTCGAACGCCGATTTCCCCAGGGTAACCGAGCAGCTCGCACAAGGTAACCTGCAGATGTTGGAGCAGGCCTGGCATCGGTATCACGATCCGCTTCCAAACGGCATCGGCTTTCACGCAACCGGCCAGTCAGTCAATCCCAAGTACAAGGACGGCAAACTCTATCGCAGCAATCTCGTGATGAACAACACCGGGATATGGGAAGGTGGCGCATGGGGCGCCTGCGACGAATGGGGGTTGCCCCTATTCGCACTGCCTCCCACCTATCTAGCATTCGACCCACCGTCGGGCGCTACGCCGCACGAGTACGGCCACACGGTTCTCATAAACGCGGGCGGGTTCAACGATACCCCTTATGACGGAATGTGGCACGAGGCGACTTCGGACTGGCTTATGCTTCAGTTCAACAATGCTTACCCCGGCCCCGGCGGCGTTGGCATACAGCCCTACCTGTCTCTGCCGCACGGAAGGAACTACTACCAAGCCTGGCAGATATGGGAGTACTTCAAAGAGGACCCCAGGTACGGCTATCCGTTCATCAACAAGGTCTGGACAGAGGGACGAGGCAGTAAGAAAGAGTATATCTTCGACGCCATGGTCCGCCTGGACACTTCCGGCTCGCCCGACCCGTACAATGCCATCAAAGACGCGCTGGGGAACATGGCGGCGCGCAGCGTCACCTGGGACTTCGAGCGAGGAGCGTTCTTCAGGATGCACTCACCCCGCATAACGGATCCGTTCTCCGAGATGTACAGGCGGGCGTACACTGAGCTTATCAGGCGGAATGGGGACACTACCTGGTTCAGAGTCCCATTCGCTCACGCCCCTATGCAGGGCGGCTACAATATGGTGCCGATAGCGCTGGAGGGCAAGAAGGGCGGCAACTACAAGGTTACCGTCAACTTCAAGCCTCTGTGGGACCCGATCCGGCGCTCAGACTGGAGGGCCACACTTGTGGCTGTTAACGACAACGGCGAGCCCCGCTACAGCACGATGTGGAACGGCGGCATCAACTCCATCACCCTCTCCGAGGATGAGAACCGACTGTTCCTGGTGGTTTCGGCCACTCCCGACTTCATGCCCTTCGAGGGTTTCTCTCATCCGCTTATCTCCGACCTTCCGCTCCAGCCGCAGGCTTACGAGGTGTCGTTTGCCAACACCAAAGTGACAGCCTATGAGTCAAAGCCTGCGAAGCCCCAGGGTGTATCCGGTAAGGCTCACTCGAACGGCGGAGGTTTCGTGGCCGACACCGCGAAGGTCGATCCCACCGCCTACGTCGGACCGAACGCGATGGTGCTCGACAGAGCTCAGGTCCTTGGAAACGCGCGGGTCGAGGACTATGCGGTCGTCATGGGCAGCGCCATCGTCAAGGATAACGCGCGGATTTCCGGTCACGCCCTGGTTCGGGACAACGCGCAAGTCTACGGCAACGGCAAGGCTCGTGATTGGGCGACGGTCTCGGGCGGCTGGAAGGTCTACGAGAACGGAAGGGCACTCGAGCACGCCTATCTCCTCGACAGAGGCGAACTGCATGGCAATGCGACGATCAAGGGCAACGTCCCTGACTACGGCGGAGCCGACGTCAAGGGCTACGCCATCAAGGAAGGCGACTGCGCGAACAGCGCGAACGTAGACCATCAGGTGCTTATGTGCTGGGTCTGGGGGATAGACCAGAAGTACGCTGATGATCGCCCCGACACCGGCGGACTCTACTGCAACTATGCATTCGAAAGAGAAAGCCCCATCTACGCGCTCGACACCTTCGGCGTGATGCACGGCTACCTGATGGGCAGCCCGAGAACCGTGGCGGTGAACGACAGCGAGCGCGGTATGGCCCTTCAGCTCACCGGCAGGGACCAATACATCGAGCTGAAGAAGGATGTTTCCGACTTCAAGGACACGACGATCGCGGTGTGGGTCAACTGGGCCGGCGGCGATGCTGACCAGAGGATCTTCACCTTCGGAGACGGCGGCAGCAGATATGCCTACCTGACTCCGAAGGACGCTGCGACTGGCAAGGTCGGGTTCGCGATCAGTACGAGCGGGAAGGCCGGTGAGCAGACTCTCGTCGGGGAGTCGGCGCTGCCGGCGGGCGCGTGGACGCACGTTGCCGTCACGCTCACGGGCGATACAGGCACGCTGTATGTGGACGGCAAGCCCGTCGCGACCAACGACAGGATGACCCTTAACCCGGACGACGTGCTTGCCCCGAACACACTGGCAGGCAGCGACTGCACCTTCATCGGCAGGGGCAGCGAAGGGAACTACTTCAGCGGCCTGATTGACGACTTCCGCGTCTACGTGCAGCCGCAGGAGGCATCCGTGATCGCGCAACTTGCCGGTCAGGTTAAGGACAGAACCGCTGGCCTCGCTCCCGCTCCCAAGGAAACGACCGCGCGGGAGCCTGGCACACCAAAGTTCCTTATGAACCCGACAGTTGTGGGTGACTCTGTGATCGTGATGTCTGCGGTCAAGGGCACTGACGACAGCAAGTGGGCCGAGTGCTACTTCAAGTGCACCTCAGGCGGCGGCCACGACAGCGGCTGGATATCCAGCAACAGGTGGACCGACTGCGCGCTCAAGCCCGGCAAGTGCACCTACACGGTGAGGATGAGAGACAAGTTCGGCAACACCACGTCTGACTCCGCACCGGCGAGCGCGGCCATCGCTAAGGATACGGCCGCCCCCGCGCCGGCCGGCTTTGCCATCGGTCCCACCGGCATCAGCGCCAGCGCGATCAAGATGACCGCGAAGAAGGCGAAGGACGCCTGCAGGCTAGTGGAGTACAGGTTCACCAGAAACGACGGCAAGTCGAGCGGCTGGCAATCCAGCCCGACCTGGACGGATACAGGTCTTGCTGCCGAGTCCAAGTATTCCTACACCGTGCAGGTGAGAGACGGAAACGGCAATATCAGCAAGGTCTCCGCTGCCAGGTCCGCGGTGGCGAGAGACGACACGCCTCCCGCCCGGTACAACATAGGTGAGTGGCAGACCCTCCCTTATTCCACAGTGGATAACCGCGTGGCCATGAAGGCTATGTCCGTAACTGGCGAGAACGGCTGCCCCAAGATCGAGAATGACCCTGTGGAGTACTACTTCCACTGCACCAGCGGAGGCGGGCCGGACAGTGGATGGCAGGACAGCCCGTTCTACCAGACTCCTCCACTTCCGGACGGCACGTACAGCTATCAGTTCAGAATCAGGGACAAGTCCCCGCAGCACAACGAGACCCCTTACTCCAGCGTCGAGACAGCCAAGGTCTCGAACATGACCGGCTACCACAAGTACCGCCTGAGCCAGCTGGTCAGGCTGCCGGAAGGGGCCTTGGTTATCTTCACGGGAAAGGTGACAGGTGTTGCACCGGACTACTATACCGTCTCGAACGGTGATGCCAGCGTCAAGGTCATGCCGCGAACCGCGGGCAGCGCAACCAACGCTGAGCTGAAAGACCGGGACGTCACTGTAAAGGGATGCGTCTGGCTTTGCGGCGGCGAGAAGAGAGTCGTGTGGGCTGACGTGGACTAGGCGATCTCGCGCTCATACCTACGCTGTGGACGCAGCCGCAGCCTCCCGGAGGCTGCGGCTGCGTCCACAGCAGGCAGCGCGAACTGGCGAGTACTGGAGGACACCGGAGCGGGACTGGGCGCGAAAGTCAGGCGCTCGGCTGTCAGGGCGCGTCAGTGGCGCCAGTCTGCCGTGATCCCGCCGTGAGGTGCCTGCGTTCCCGCACGTGCCTTAGGAAGTACACTCCTATAAGGCTGCACGCCGCCGCAACAGCGAAATCCACTCTCCAACCGAGGCCTGGGTGATGTGCCGAGATCGCGCTGCCGATAGCGCTGGCAATCGGGACTGCGAGTATCTGCGGAACCACGGCAGACGCGTTCCAGACGCCCAGGTATCTGGCGGCCTCACCTTGCGGCAGCAGGTTGCACGCGAAGGCCCACTCGACGGCCGTGAACGCGCCCAACCCCAACCCGGCGGGCACCGCGGCGACAACGGCCACTCCAAAGGTCGGCGCAACCGCAAAGACGATGCCGGCGGCGGTCATAAGAAACTGGGCCGCGAAGACCAGCGGGCGGCGGCCAACCCGGTCTGAGAGTATCCCCGCCGCAGTGCTCGTCACGACGGCCGACCCGATTGCTGGCAGCATGAGGTACATCGTCGTCGTTTGGGGATCGGGTGCGCGCAAAGAGTACTGGACGAAGTAAAGCAGGACTGCAAGGAACATGTAGAAGCCGACATTCGTGACCGCTCTGGAGACGGAAAGCCAGAAGAAATCGGGGTTCCCCCTGATGTCCACGTAGAAGGAACCGAGCACTACCTGCACGACAGGAAGCCGCGGACGGCGGCTCAGCGGGCGCTCCCTGATCGTCCAGCATGTGAACGCGACTGTGACCAGCACGAACGCTGCGATGATGGAGCAGAGATGGAACATCCCATGGCCGTGAAATGCAACGACCTCGGCGTGGGGCGGGTTCCCCCCCAAAGGCCGGGCACTCAGAAGCAGTGCCGCTAGGATGAGCCCGCCGGTGTCTCCCGCGAGCCTGGCCATGCCCATGAAGCCCGACGCCTTGCCGTGTTCCCGAGGATTGACGGTATCGGGCAGCAGGGCGCTGAACGGACCTAGAGCAATGTTGGTGAACAACTGGACCAGGATCACGGCCCCGGCAAACGGCCAGTACGACTTGGTGCTGCCGAGGAGCAGCAGGGCCCCTATCGCGGGTATGGACCCGGCTATAACAAACGGCCGCCGCCGACCCCACGGGTGCGCCGATCGGTCGCTGAAGGCGCCGGCCAGGATCTGAGTAGCGGTGCCCACGACCCCGCCAGTGAAGCCGAGCACCGCGAGGTAGTAACCAACGCGCGCCTCGGGGAACCAGTCGCCCAGCCTCGTCTGCAGAGCGATGTGCAGAAGCGCGCCCCACATGACCGTGTTGCTCAACCAGTAGACCGTCAGCGCCAGGTGGTGGCGCAGAGGCCGCATCGGCAGTTCGTCCGGAGATGGAAGGTCTGCGAGCCGGTCCTCTTCTGCCGGTTCCACGGTCTCTACCTCTCTATGGTGTCCCGGTTTCATGACGGTTTTTCCTTTCCCAGTCCGGACAGTGCGTCCTGACGTAGTGCAGGTCCTTGCGCCTGTCTATGTCGAACGCGAGTTCCGGAGGGCAACCGCGGATGCCTTTGCCCGTGCAGCCAAGCAGCCGCAGGCACTGCTCTTCCACCATCCCGACCGTCAGCCGCCCGGCCAGGAACCGGAAGATGAAGAGCGGCCCGAGCAGCCCAGCCATGAGGATCTGGCTCTTCCGCGATGCAAAAGCTCGTTCGATAAGCCGGCGGTTCCTCCCCAAAGCTGTGGGGTTGACCAGGAACGCGCAGCCGATGACCCAGTGACCGTCGCGCAGGCGGGCGAACCTGACCGGCAGCCCCGGGAAACGGGCGTGGAACTCCTTGCGCTCGATGATGGGCAGGCAGATGTCGAGATCGGACGGGCACGCGTCCAGGAAGCCGGTCACGGCCTCCGGTGTAAAGAAAGGCAGGTCTGTCGTGAGAACGAGCACCCGGTCCGGCCTCGTGTCAGCATTGGCTTCCTCGAGCCACTGCAGGCCGCGCATGATGTTCGCCACACCCGAGGACCCGCCCTCCGGCAGCACGACATCGGCCTCGCGGGCAGCCGGATGACCCGCCACCTCAGCAGGACCGATCACGACAACACGTCCGATCCGTCCGGTGGCCCGAAGCGTGTGCAGCGTCCGCTCGATCACGGCCCTGCCATCACAGAGCGGGATCAAGGCCTTCACCGCTGCCCCAGCCTCCGCTGCAAAACGTCCAGAGATGCGCCCACCCGCCGGCAGAATCGCGTCAACTCTCGCCGGCATCATACGATCCCTTGAGCCTTGCCAGAAACTCGGAACTGCTGATCAGTATCGAACCAGCGAGCAGGAGGAAGATGACGATGTCTGCTGCTGCAACCGCGCGGCTTGCGGGCAGCACCTCCCGGGCCACGAGGAAGAGAAGATAAACATACTGCAGCGCGCCGGTCACTTTGGCGGACGCCGTGCGGACCACACCCCCGGCTTTGCCTCCGCCCATCGCCACCATTTGAACCGTAAGGTTAACGAGCATAGCGATGTAGATCACCACGAACTGGTAGAGGGCAAGACGGCCGGAGGCGTAGAACGCAATGAAGAGCGAGTAGATCAGAACGAAGTCAACGGTGCTGTCGAGGGTAGCGCCGAAGGGTCCGGCCTGGCCCAGCCTCCGCGCAATCCTACCGTCCAGCAGATCGGTCACCAGAACGGCTGCCATGGCGCCGACTGCAATCCAGCCGTGGCCGGTAGCGATCCCAGCGATCACGACGGGAAGCAGGATGAGCCGCGCAAACGTAAGGGTGTTGCCGACCGTGACCAGCCCACCGCTTTCGAGATGGTTCTGCGCCGACATGAGGCCCCACCTTCCATCCGGTGCTCGGGGGAAGCCCAAAGCCCCGGCGGTAGTCCTAGCGCAGCGCTGGCGGCCGCCATCCGGCCGACAGCGCATCGAGTATATGTTCAACGGGGCCGGCCAGAGATTCCTGCCGCCCTGCAACATAATCTATGGGCACGTCATAATGGTCGCAGTCTGTGCAGGAGGAGCCTCGGGTAACGAAGACCGCCGCAGCACGGCTGGAGCCGAAGAAATGTTGACAATCCCCTACCCTACCTGGTATAATCCTCGTGTTCAAGAACCAGGCGGGACGGGTGTCCCGCGGCTTACTCACGCTCCCCTGTGGCGCAATCGGCAGCGCGGCTGGCTGTTAACCAGTAGGTTCCAGGTTCGAGTCCTGGCGGGGGAGCCATTTCTGCGTACAGGGCGCTTTCCGCCCTCAAAGGGTTCCACACTGCTTGAGGCAAAAGTCTTGACGTGGAGGCGGCGGGAGGAGTATACCAGTTAAGGCTGCACGATCGCGGGCTTAATGGCCATCGGCGGATGAGGGGAGGCTGCAGTGGAAGAGATTGTCCGATTCACGCTGAATGCGAAACCCGTCACAGTCACTGTTGACAGTGACCGAAGCCTTCTTTGGGTACTGCGTACCGATCTGGGCCTGACGGGGACGAAGTATGGGTGCGGTGTGGGGATCTGCGGGGCTTGTACAGTCCTTGTTGACGGCAAGGCCGCTCGGTCTTGCGCCCTTCCCGTGTCGCAGGTCCGCAGCAAACGGGTGACCACAATCGAGGGGCTGGCGCGGGGCGGCAAACTTCACCCCCTGCAGAAGGCGTTCATGGAGAAGGACGCTCTGCAATGCGGCTACTGCACCCCTGGCATGATCCTGGCCGCGTACAGCCTGCTTAGCGACAACCCTCGGCCGTCCTACTCGGACATCGTCAAGGGAATGGATGACAACCTGTGCCGATGCGGGGCGCACAAACGGATCATCGAGGCCATCCAGGCGGCCGCGAAGGAAATGGCGGGAGGCTGAAATGGAGAACGACAAGAACACCGAGCTGCAGGTCACGGACAGCGTGCCCGGCCTCACGATGACCCGGCGAGGGTTCCTGCAGACGCTGGGTGGCGGGGTCATCATCCTGTTCATGGGAGACGACCTACTCGCGCAGCGGCCGGCGCGGCAGCTTGATCAGGACTTCAACGCGCTCCTGCGTATTGGGCAAGACGGCAGGGTGACGTGCTTCACTGGGAAGATCGAGATGGGGCAGGGAGTCGTCACGTCGCTCGCCCAGATGCTGGCGGACGAGCTGGAAGTTCCGCTGGACTCCGTTGACATGGTGATGGGAGATACCGACCTGTGTCCGTGGGACGCGGGCACACACGGGTCCATGACTACGCGGTTCTTTGGGCCTCCGCTTAGAGCGGCCGGTGCGGAAGCGAAAGGGGTTCTTCTGGAGTTGGCCGCAGAACGGCTTGCACGCCCCGTCGAGCAGTTGGCGGTCGAGAACGGGGCCGTGTTCGACCGGACCGACAAGAACACTCGAGTGTCGTACGCGCAGCTGACCAAAGGGAAGAAGATCGTAAGGCGTCTCAAGTCGCCTCCCGTCGTCAAGACACCGGGATCGTTCAAGATCATCGGCAAGCCGGTCACGAGGCGAGATGCGCTGGAGAAGGTGACTGGCAAGGCGAAGTTTGCCGGTGACGTCCGGCCTGAGGGGATGCTGTATGCGAGGATCCTGCGGCCGCCGGTACATGGCGCGACGCTGAAAAGCGTCGACGTGTCTGGGGCGAAGGAAGTGAAGGGCGCGCAGGTGGTAAGAGACGGCGATCTCGTCGCCGTACTGCACGAACATCCGGACCAAGCCGAGCTGGCGCTGTCGAAGATCAAGGCGGAGTTCTCGACGCCCGAAGCTACGGTAGACGACGTGACCATCTTCGATCACCTGCTGAAAGCCGCACCCGAGGGGGAAGAGGTGTCGGCAGGCGGGGATCTCAAGAAAGGCGAGGCTTGCGCGGCAGCGGTGTTCGAGAACACATACTTGAACAGCTACGTGGCGCACGCGCCGATCGAGCCGCACACAGCCGTCGCCCAGATCGTTGGCAAGAAGACGACCGTATGGGCATCGACTCAAGGTCCATTCGGCGCCAAGGACGAGATAGCGAGAGCGCTTGGCTGTCCACCGGAAGATGTCCGGGTCATCGCGCCGTTCGTTGGCGGCGGCTTCGGTGGCAAAGAGAGGAACCTGCAGGCGGTCGAGGCTGCGCGTCTCGCCAAGCTGTCCGGAAGGCCCGTTCAGGTTGCCTGGAGCCGAGCAGAGGAGTTTTTCGACGATAGCTTTCGGCCTGCGGCCGTGGTCAAGATCAGATCCGGCATCACCGACAGCGGCGAGATCGCCTTCTGGGACTATCGCGTCTACTTCGCCGGCTCGCGCGGCGCCGAGCAATTCTACAACATCGAAGACCACGCTACGGTTTCCCATGGATCAGCCTGGGGAGGCGGCCCGGGACCCCATCCCTTTGCCACCGGAGCCTGGCGCGCGCCGGGCAACAACACTAACACGTTCGCACGCGAGTCGCAGATCGACATCATGGCTGCGAAGGCTGGAACCGACCCGGTGGAGTTCCGGCTGAGACATCTGCAAGACGAGAAGATGCGCCGGGTCTTGACCACAGCCGCTAGGAAGTTTGGATGGACACCGGCAAGACCCTCCGGGGGCCGGGGATATGGCGTCGCCCTCGGGATCGACTCGGGCACTTTCGTGGCTGCAATGGCTGAGGTGGAAGTGGACAAGAAGACCGGCGCGGTCCAGGTTAAGCGGATCGTGTGCGCTCAGGACATGGGCCTGGCGATCAACCCTGAAGGGGCGAAGATCCAGATGGAGGGCTGCATCACCATGGGTCTGGGCTATGCTCTCACCGAGGAGGTTCACTTCAAGGGTGGAGACATTCTTGACCGGAACTTCGACACGTACCAGATTCCCCGCTTCTCCTGGCTGCCTCAGATCGAGACGGTTCTGGTCGAAGACCCGGATGCCCCAGCGCAAGGCGGAGGCGAACCGGCGATAATCACGACGGGCGCTGTAGTCGCCAATGCCATCTGCTCTGCCACAGGTGTGCGGCTGTTCCAGTTGCCAATGACCCCGAAGAGGATCCTGGAAGCACTGAGGAAACGGTGAGAATGCGGGTAGAAGGCGATACGGGCGTTCCTCACGAAGTCGCTCCTGGGTCTGTGGCCGGTCCCGGCTCAGGCCTGGCTGGCGACAAATGTGGCGCAGTCGTGCTTGCCGCTGGAAAGGCGCGCCGGTTTGGTTCGCGCAAGCTGCTGATGCCCTTCGGTAGCTCGACGATCCTCGGCTCGGTTATCCAAGCACTTGCATCGGTAGGCGTCGCCCCGATAGTCGTCGTCGCCGGCGCAAACGCCGCAGCCATCAGCCAGTCGCTCGGTGACAGCCACGTCCAGGTCGTCCGCAACCCCGATCCGACCAGCGGCATGGTTTCGTCGATACGCGTCGGTGTGAAAACGCTGACGCGTTCGCTGGACCGCTTCCTTATCGCCCTCGGGGACCAACCTCGGATTCGCGCTGAAGGCATATCCTACCTCATCCAGAAACAGATAAAGAGCGGAAAGGGGATCGCCCTCCCGACGTACCAGGGGAAGCGCGGTCATCCGGTCGTCTTCAGCTCCGCTTACCGCCGGGAGATCCTTGCCCTCACCGACCAGCAGACTCTGCGCGATCTGACTGATGCTCACCGGGATGACACCGTAGAGGTGGATTGCGACTCGGATGCGTATGTGCGCGACATCGACACCCGGGAGGAGTACGAGCGTGAGTTACGCCGATGGCACGCTGAGCGGCAGCCGCAGGGTCTATCGTGAGATCATCGGGCTGCAACAGACCGGGCAACGCGCTGCGCTTGCCACACCTGTCGAGCTCAAGGGCTCGGTGCGCTGCGGCAATCAGTCAAGGCTTCTGATCGGGGAAGACGGCTCCATCCTTGGCACCATCGGTGGGGGATTGCTGGAAGCAGAAGTGCTTCGACAGGCTCCAGCGGTGATTGCGTCTGACAAGCCCCTGCTATTCGAGTTTGACCTCACCCCGGATGAGGCGTCTGGCGCTGGGATGATCTGTGGAGGCAGATGCACGGTTCTCATCGAGCCTATCCGACCTGACCGTGCAACGGAGGTGTACGCGGCCGCCGCCGAGTCCGAGGCCGCCGGGGATAGATCAGCTTCACGGATAACCCAAGTCAGGCGGCCTCTTGCGTCATCAGAGTGACGATGCCCCTCCACTTCTCAGCCTCAGTGATGTCCGGCATGGCGAATACTAGCCAAGGGTGCTGAACATCTCGTACCAGTATCTTCAGCCACACACCCTTAAGCTCAGACCACGACGTACCGCCAAGTCCCAATACCGGATGGTCACCGAGAGGAAAGATTCCACCAAGCAGAAGGGCATGGTTCCGAATGTCGGTAACTACCTCAACCGACACGATTTCGCCGGACTGCCAAGTCCTGCTCTGAATGCCTCCTCCAGAGTCGTACGCAGCAATGAGAGCATCAGCCGCCTGGTCAATCGCCACAAGGACACTCCCGTTGCCAACATAGACGTGATTGCCAATACTGAATGTTGATTGGCCGCGCACATGAGACATCAGCCGAGTCTGCAAATCCGCGAGTGCTTGGGCTTCTCGCTCATGCCTTCTCCGCACGACTACTATGAGTGCAATGAGTGGCGAGGTAACCAACAACGTACTCGCAAACACTCCAAGCCCAACTAGGGTTTCGTTAGTCATGTTCCTCTCCCTGGTTTATGGGGTTGTATACTTCCGGCTATCGGAAAGACCTAACCACCGCTATAGCCACAAACATTTTCGTGCTGGGGAAACTGAGGGGGCATGTCGCTTCGACATAACGCCCCTATATATGTTATGCCACGGTATGTGGGCTATCGCAATACGATATATTGCTGTCGATCCCACACACGACTTCACGCTCAGTTGCCAATGAATGCGGAGCCAATGGACGCCAACTCACGCTGAATAGTGTTGGCGCTAGTGGCAATACGGCATACCGACACTAACAATTGAGCCTGTAGTGATAAGGCCGTAAACTGCCTTATCATGAGAAAACAAGCGCAACTCAAAGAATTGCTGGACACGTTGGCCGGGCACATACGCACTAGGCGCAAGGCCATAGGTATCACTCAGGAACAGCTTGCAGAGCGGGCAGCACTCAGCGCCAATTACATAGCCCGACTGGAAATAGGGAGCAATACCCCCTCACTGCCTGCGCTGATTTCTATCTCAAAGGCACTTGGCATGCAGACGTTCGAGCTACTGAAGGTCGAAGCGAACTACACTTGGCTGAACAAGGCACAGGAGATTGCATGGCTGCTTGAATCCCTGAATGAGAACGATCTGGGATTCGTGCTAGACCAATTGCAGGCAACTACTCGCTACATCAAGTCACAGCGCGAAAGCTGACCAGCAGAGAAGAGGCCCCCGTACCGGCCACTACACCCTACGGGGGCCTCACAACTTACTACGGCTTCTTTATCTCAGATACTACCCCTCAAAACAAGTCAGGGCCGAATCTGGATTGCCCGTGTGGGCCACATCTACTTCTCTACCTGGTCTTGCTTATTAGTTCCTCATAGATACTTGAACCCATTCGGCCTTGTAGTTCATTTTGCTCAAATCGGTCTGCAATGTACCAGCCCGGATTACCTGCTTTAGAGTGGAACGCTATCCACAAGTCTCGATTTTCACCCCCCCCAGCAAATGACCAGGCGATCAACTGTCAGTGCCACTAAGTTCAGTGCAGTCGAACCGTGGGGCGGCTCAGGGCCAGTCCAGCCAATCAACGTTTGGAACTGAATAGGCTTCTTCAGCACCACTTCAATACCGGGACTTTCACTGGTGCAGAAGTTTGCTATTCCATCCCAAGTGCTTGTCTGCGTAACCGAACTATAGGGCTTGTATGCGGCTGTTATTACATCTATGTCAGCCTGCAATTTGCCTATCCTTGTAGATGGCAGAATCGTCGGTTTTCCGGAACTTCCGACTCTTGCTATCCGACCCGTCGAAAAGGCAGGCAGTCGTTCCTTGTTAGAGTACTTACTACCTGCCACAAGCTCCGTCTTGACGAACTCAACGAAAGCTTGTGACTCATACTCCCACGTTAAAGCGGGATTATAGAGACCGAACGCAAAAGACAGTGTGCTGCCGTTCTTCCGAACCAGTGTAACCATGTTCGGTCTGAAATACTTGCTTATTCCAGACACATGCTTCGCCTCATTCAGAAGTTCGTATACCCGGCTAACAGCGGCTTTGTCAGTAATCAAGTAGCTACCATTAGCTTCAGCCATCTGGATAACAACGAAGTCCAAATCACTGGCATTCTTGATACCATTTTGCTCTAGCAGTCCCGGATTACTCGACTTGCTGCTATTACTGCACCCAGAAGCAGCAATCGTAACCCCCACTGACACCAGAAGCCAGGCAAGCATTGCGGCATACCTAGACAAGTCACTCACCTCCATTAGTGGGGAGACAGACGGAAGCCCCACGGGTTACCATGTACGCGCAAATTGTGATACGGCGGCATCACTCTTCGCCATATATGGCACGGGCCATACGTATCAGTATATGATGCGTAGATACTCGTGAGAAATCCGCTGCCGTAGTTATACGCATCTCTCCATACAGCTTGATCCATAGTATACCCCCAGCCAAGGGAACCAGATACAACGCCAACCATGCGGTCGTATCTCTCATCAGACCACGATTCCTCGTAGTATCCAGCATAGCATGCGCCGTACGTATAGGCGTTGTCGTAGATATAGAACATGGAGGCCATGTCGTTATAGTCTACGATGTTGTACGGATTGCCCTGGTCAGTCAGGTCTCCTCTACCTGCACCTATTCGGCCACAGAAGCACGTGTCCATCCAGACGAACGTCATATCATCTCTTCGATAATAGGGAATTTCGCTTACATAGTGCGCCTTCAAGAACGGCCAATTCCTCCAGATACCGTATCCATATCGCGTTCCGATGGTAGCCCATGCGGGGTCACCAGGAGGAGGATACTCTCTGAAGTAGCCGCCGCTTCCATCATCCGGCCTGTAGGCATAGACTACGGCGTCTTGCAGCAAGAACGCTGTTACCTGCGGGATAAGAGAAGGGAAGCAGACACTATTCCGAATCTCGTATTGTCCGTGACTCGTAACGAAAAGAACCTGGACTGGATACGTGTTGTAAGCATCCAGGAAGTTCTCCCAAGTCGCAATTCGCTTTGGTATCGTTATGACATTGAAGTTCCTCTTGCGGCACTGCTTTGCTACCTCGTTCATTTCCGAGGCATTGTACGGGAAGTCCCAGCCTTCAACTATTAACGCTGTAGCCCCTCCGGTTACACGCCAAACAGACACCTTCCCCTTGGCAAGAGAGTTCCCGTTAGCCTTGATGTCATATTCATACGTTCCAGAAGGTACGTCCGTCCCGTCGCTTGCCTTTCCATCCCGTGTTGCGCTCACCGCCGTTCCACTACCACTGTAAGTTTGCAGAGGCGAAGCGTTTGGTTCTGCGATCTCAACTGTCCAGTTAGATGAAGTCACAAGCGTGGCACTAATAGTCGTAGAGGGATTGCTCGCGTTGATTATTGCGGAAGTCTCCGCAACGGAGTATGCGGGGTTGTCCACGTCGAGAGTCACGGTCTGCGAAAAGCCCGCTTCTTCATCGAAGTCAATAGCAGCAGCCTTAATCTGATGAACCCCGTTGGGCACTTGATACGTAGCCCAATATCCCTTCTTTCGTGTGATTAACAGGGGAAATAGAGGTTGACCGTCTGCTGAAACTCCTATGTGAACAATGCCCGGCTCCGTACCTGCGTAGTCCTGTGCTTCTACTTCAATGGTTATCGTGCCGGAGACTGTTTCATCATTAGTCGGCGTCAATATGCGTACTGATGGAGCAGTAGCCGAGCCAAACTCCGCATAGCCGACACCTTGAGCACCCCCGCAAGTCACGTAGATACCAGCCGTGTCCGCGTCCGTTGGAGCTTGCAGAACAAGCCTTGCCTCTCCGACTGCATCGGTTGTGGCATCTGAGCTTATCACAGTGCCAAGGTCAACATCCCAAGTCACAGCCTCATTGCCAAAACGCCGCCCCTCTTCATCCCGAACTATGGCCGTTATGGTCATCTGGCTTACTCCATCTGGAGGAATGCGCCAGGGGGAAGCAACGACATCTATTCGCCGTTGAATCGTGGACAGTGAGAAGTCGAGATCGACGGGAGTCCCAGAGCTTACCGTGGCAAGTTGAGTAGTTGTCTTGTAGCCAAGCAAAGAAATTGATGAATGGTCAATAGTCGGCCAGTCAAGAAACAACGACTGCTTGTTAGTCATGAACCACTGAAACCCATCCGCTCACCCCCATTAGCACGAACATTGTCTGAGACTCTATCCATGTCGTGCTTGTTCCCTTCGGTTTCCCGCACTCAATAGCCTCTTCGTAGTCTACAACTTCTACTCAGCTTGGCAGGCAACGCGGCTGCATTATATCACGCATCAACCTGATCGTCAAGTGTGCTCTACGATCAGATTGTGGTTGTTGCGGTGCTGAAGCCCTACACTTTAGGTGATGGTGAACATGAGGACGAAGGAACAATGGCATCAAGCGGTAGCCTCACGTATAAGAGCACTCCGCCAAGCCGCCGGTTTGACACAGGAACAGCTTTCGGAGAGGTCGGATATTGCGCCACAGCACCTATCGCGCTTGGAGACAGGCCGACAAGCTCCTTCTTTGGATACCCTTGTTGACTTAGCAGCAGCCCTCGATACGACACCCTCCGCTCTGCTAGTGGAACCGCAAGAGGATGACCATGCGGAACTGATTAGTAGAGTGACCGCCATGTGCCGTACCCTCTCCAAGGAAGATGCTGCATTCCTCGAATCCCAGCTTGCGGACTGGATGTCATACATGAAGAGGCGTACAACCTGAACCGTACCAGAATGCCTACCAACAACTAGCCTGAGTCTTCGCTGTGATAACCTATCCGTTCCCTCAAGCCGCCTGAGCCAGAAAAGTTCTAAATGAGTCCAGCCAGGGGAGCCATTTCTTCAGCTTCGACCCAGACCCATCTGACGGCCTCACTCCAGCTGCTTTTGACCTCGACTCGGCTTGTGCTGTCTCCCGCAAGACTGAACTCACGCCCTATCCGAGTCTTGTTTGGGCTGCCAGCAGTCTGGTATGATCAGTTCTGTCTCGAATACCCAGTACTTCAGGTACGGTGGCCATGAACCGGCGAGGACTCGGTGCAACCATCGGCGACCGGCTGTCCTTCACTCGGGTGAGGACGCTGGCTGTGGGCGGCGCGATCGGCGGACTGATCACGTTCATTGTTCTGAACCCATCCGTCCGAGGAAAGGCGCTGTTCGGAGACGGCGACGCCATCCAGAGTTGGGTGAGGATGGGGACGAAGCTCGGTGCAGTGATCGGGCTCACCATCGGCGCATGTCTGATCGCCGCCGAGGAGTGGCATACCCGCAGTGCGAACAGAATCCTGCGCAGAAGCCTGACGGGCGCCCTGGCCGGAGTGTTCTGCGGGGCGCTGGGAGGCCTGGATGGACAGTTCATCTTTACCGTGATCCAGCCGGTAAACGTGGTGTTGGCTCGATGCGTCGGTTGGGCGCTCATGGGAGCAGGTGCGGGGATCTGTCCCGGACTGGTATCCGGGTCGTGGAAACGCGCCGAGTTGGGGGCGTTTGGAGGATTGTTCGGCGGGGCTGCTGGAGGTATGCTTTTTGATGCCCTGGCGCTGATCGCCCGGAGCGCAGATCTGAGCAGGGCACTCGGCTTCGTGCTGGTCGGTGCGGCGATAGGTATTGCAGTTGCTTTCCTGGAGGAGATAGCCAAGGAATACTGGGTTACCGTTCTTACCGGCCCCAAAGAAGGCCGATCCTACGTACTGTCGAAACAGGAGACAGCGATCGGTAGGGATGAAACCCTGGACATCCCTTTGTTCGGAGATAGCTCCGTGCAGCGGGTGCATGCGCGGATCGTGAAATCGGACACTGGTGCGTATATCAGAGCGGAACGACCGGGCAGCCCGGTTGTGGTCAACTCGCAGCCAGTGGCTAACGCGCCTCTATCCGACGGCGACATCATCGGCATCGGAAAACACAGACTACGGTTCGGCGCTCGCCGCTCGACACAGGCTGCGACTCTCGCACCCCTTGCACCGCAGGCACGACCTGTCAACCCAACTATGCTGCAGGTGATCTCCGGCCCCCACTCAGGCGCAGCATTTCCCCTGTCATCGGCATCTATGCCGATAGGAAGAAGCCCCGGGTGCAGCATACCGCTACCCAACGACCGCCTGGTTAGCCGCCAACACGCCAGGATGGTCTGGGACGGCGCATCCTGGAGGGTCGAGGACTGCGGCAGCACGAACGGCGTGTTCGTGAACGGCCAGAGGGTGTCCGTGCAGGTCATTCATCCGGGCGATGAAATCACTGTGGGCCAGAGCACTCTGCGTGCCCTCTAGCTCCCGTGGAAACGGTATGCGAGGGTCGAGGCGTTGCAGTTAGCCAACCCCTACTCCGTCAACACGGCTGCGCCGTCTTCCGACGGGATGTGCGGGCAGCTGCGGAACCAGTCCGGAAGGGCAGCCGCGCTCATCGAGGTGCCGAGAGCTTTCCTCGCAACCGGTTCACCCGATCCATCAGAACCCGGCGCTGTAGAGTTGAGCCACCTCGCTTGGCCCAACTGAACATCGTCTCATCGTAAGCAATGCTCGGGTTGTGCGCCCATATGGCGACCGTGTAGCTGCCTCCGGTCTTGCCGGACAAGTTGATCGGTATGATATCAAATCCGCCCTGCGGCGGAGCATGCTCCCAGAGGGTGTTTATGAACGAACGTCCGTATCTCGGATCCTCCCTGAGATACTCCCACATCGGCCAGGCGTCATAGTAGTCCCTTACTATGGACGCTGCCCCAAGCCCCGCCTTCCCAGAGGCCGGTGTTGTTATGACAAGGTTGGCACGATAGGACTTTCCGTCCCGAAGGGCGGGGCCGATCTGGCTGGTCCGGGATGTGGAATCCGAGGCCCCTGGGCGGAGGATCGTGATACACATGCCAGCACTGTTCGAGCATCTGCAGGTTCCCTTGAACGAGCTGCTCGCTCATAAGTGCCGAGTCACGGCCTCCGTTGCCCCAGACTATCCTGAAGTGATCCGAACTGCGGTGGTTTACTCCAGGGTCCCCACAACTCAGACAATGGCGGCATGCAGCCCAGAGCTTCGTGCCAGGGCGACGAGGCGGTCGAGATGCTCCGAGCTCTGGGGCTCGCCCTGGACTTCGCATTCGAGGCCAAGCCATTCATACTTGGCAGACGTGAAGGGGTTGAACGGCAGCAGCCCAACGGAGCACAACCCCACGCTGCACATGAACTCGAATACGCCTTGGAGATTCGCCTGGGTATCGGTGACGCCCGGAACGAGCGGCACGCGGACCTGGACATCGTGTCCGGCGAGCCGGGCGGCGTTGTCCAGAACCTGTCGATTCGACGAACCGACCCAGCGTATGTGCTCTTCCTCATCGATCAGCTTCAGGTCGTAGAGCACGAGGTCGCTCCGTGCGAGGAGCGGTTCCAGGACTGGCCAGTCACAGGCCCCGTTGGTCTCAATGGCCGTGGCGATGCCAAGAGACCTGCAGCCGTCCAATATCTCCTCAGCGAAACGCGGCTGGACTGTCACCTCGCCGCCCGTCAGGGTGATGCCGCCGCTCGAATGATCGAAGAATGGTTTCATCCGAGCTGCCCTCAGCACAATGGCATCGGCGGAGATTCGGCAGCCCTTTATGCGAAGGGCGCCTCGGGCGCAGTGTTCGACGCACAAGCCGCAGGCAAGACACCGATCTCTGTCGATAGAGCGCTCGCGCCCGTTCACGCGGTGCGCCTCCCGAGGGCAAACCGCCGCGCAGCCTCCGCACAAAGCGCACCGGTCGCGCATGAAGATCAGCTCTGGAGCGGGACGGAGCGATTCAGGACTGTGGCACCACTTGCAAGCGAGCTGGCAGCCCTTCAGGTAGACCGCCATGCGGATCCCAGGCCCGTCGTGGACGGCAAACGTGTCGATGTCGAAGATCAGGCCGTCTTCGCTCACAAACGGCCCTCCTGACGCCGAATGTGGTGCTCCTGCTGTTCGCGGCTGAGCATCGTGAAATAGGCGCACCAGCCGCCCATTCTGACCCGGAGCGACTTGTAGCTTTCGGGATCGCGCTGCGCTGCCCGCAGTTCCTCGGTGTCGGCCACGGTAAGGGTCATCATATTACCGCCGGTGTCCACGAAGCCGCGAATGAGCGCTGCCACCCGTGCCGTGCCTTCTTCCCCTTCCACCAGACGCCGCGCTAGCCGCAGGTCCAACGGGCTTCCGGCCGGCAGATTGCAGTCGTGCATTTTGCTGTACGAAAGGACCGCTCCCGGAATCCCCTCCAAGTCTCTGCCCAAGGCAGGCGAGAAGTTCGATGACACCGGCTCACCGGAAAGACGGCCGTCCGGAGAAGCGCCAAGCCCCTGCCCGATGCCGATATACCAAGAGAACGTGCCAACGCCGCAGGGAAACTGGACGAGCGACTCCAGGGCCGCCGCGTGCCGGGAGACCGCTGCAGTGAACGCGTCGATCACCTGCCGACCTACCTGATCTGCCTCGTCATTGTCGTTGCCGTACTTCGGCGCGGCAAGCAGCCACGACCGAAGCTGGGTGTAGCCCTCGAAATTGGCGTCGAGCGCATCACACAGCTCCTGCATGCTCGCCCGGCCCTCTTCGAAGATCACCTTCTTTATCGCCGTGAGGGAGTCGATCGTGTGCGGAACGCCTTCCGCCAGCATCCCGAACGTGCGGAACTTGGCGCCACCTGCCGTCAGGTCGTGGCGCGAGCTGATCGCTCCGTCTATCAGTGCGCTGAGCAGCGGCACGGGAGCGATTGTGCTGCGGTCGTTAACGGTGTCTACCACCTCGCGAACGGTCCCGGCGACCAGAGCATCCAGTTGTGCGAGAAAGGCCTGCCAGACATCGTCGTAGCTCGAGAAAGACCGCGGGTCGCCGGTAGCCTCGCCCGATCTCTGCCCGTCGATCCGAGAACGGCCTCCGTTCAGCGCCCACTCGAGGCAGAGCATCGTGCTCAGGCGCAGGAACCTGAAATCGGTGCGGCCAGGGATTATCACCTCCCAGCAGCCGTCGTTGGAGTAATCTCGGGCATCGGGAGTCGGAATCCCAATCCGCTCCAGCGCGGGAACGATGGCCTCGTCGTTGAACACCGCCGGCATTCCGCCGCCGTCCTTCAGCACCTCGCACGTATACTTGACAAGCTCATCTTGGGAACCGTTGTGCACGCGCGCCGTAAGAAGAGGATTGGTCATCTTGTTGCGGCGGTAGCTTTCGAGCAGCAGGAAGGTCAGTGGATTCGTCCCGTCACGTCCGTCAGGCGTGATTCCACCTATGATTATGTTCTGGAGCCAGTGATTGGTGGCATCCAGGGAATCCCGCCGGGTCCCGATCTGGGACGAGGTATAGTGCCGGGTTCTGCGGGTGAGATCGATCTGTTCCTCCTCACGAACGTCCGGGCGCTGATCCTCGGTAGTCTTCGCCCGTTCGTTGAACTTCAGGCAGAAGCAATCAACCAACTCCGCCGCCGAGTCCAAGTCGATCCGCCCCGCCTCGAGGTCCGCCTTTAGGTATGGCCATACGTACTGATCCAGGCGTCCCATTGCGTTCGCGTCCATCGTGGAATGGAAGACCATGTGCAGAAGCCACACCGCCTGCAGGGCCTGCCAGAAAGTGGCGGCTGGGCCGGCCGGCGCTTGGCGCAGGTTCGCCGCCATCTGCCGGAGCTCAGCAGCTCTTTGCGCGTCGGGCTCGGCCGCGGCTTCAGCATCGCACCGCGCGGAGAGACGCTGTGCAAAATGAGCGACGCCGTCGATGGCAATCACGACGGAGTCCAGGAAGGCCGTTTCGGCGGCATCCTGTGCGTGCGGGCGCTGCGCCTCCGCATCGGTGCGTATACCGCGCAGCCCCTTGGCAAGAAGCAAAGGATAGTCCGGCACGATGTGCCCGAAAACGCTCCATATGCTCAGGCCTCGCTTAGCAGCCTCCTCGCCCTCGGCATCCGTCACATAGTCCGGGAACCCCCATTCCGCGTGCACGCGGGGGGACTCCAGCGTCATGGAACCGACGAACGGTTGCCCGTCCCAGAGGTCGGTGGGCATCTGCGACAGCTTGAGCGCCATCGCGCGGGCCTTGCGCACGGCAAGCGGCTCGGACATATGGCATTCGGCTATGCGCGTCGGGCAGGACCAACGAACCGGCGGCTGCTCCATAGCATATCGGACCCGCCGCCGGAGGTCCGTTACGCGCTCGGTGTCTCGATGCTCACGTATGCGAGTTGGATCCAGCATAACCATCTTCTCCATCCCTCACTCGACTTCAAAGGCACTGCATCCCTTGTTCCGTGTGCGCGACTTCGTGCTTTGCCTCTAGTCCAGCTTGCAGGACTGAGACGCTAGCAACCGCACCGGACCGAGCAGGCCCGAAGCCACCAGCGGCTCATCCCTTTGCCACAATCGCCACGAAGTGAAAGTGACTCGCCCGGTCGGACTCGGTTTGCCCTCTTGCACCCATTGCGGCCATTCCGTAAGTGTGCCATCCGGGTTACGCGAGCTGTCCTCCGGCAGCAGCTCATCGCCGATCATCCGGTTCACCCACAGATTGGCAACGTCGATCTCCAAGGCGTTCTCTCCCGCCCTGACGGCCCGGGTGACCTCGACCCGGTAGGGAGGCTTCCAGAGCGTACCGAGATCCCTTCCGTTAAGCCTCACGCGCGCCATCACCTCAACGTGCCCCAGGTCGAGGTATACCCTGCGGCCCTTGCCGATCATCTCGCGAGGCACGGTGATGGTTTTCCGGTAGGTCGCAATCCCGGAGAAGTACTTCACGCCCGGATCGGCATGCTGCGACCAGGAAAGGAGACGGTCCAGTGTCACATGCTCCGGCGCTCCGCGCTCGGCCGGGAAACGCAATTCCCAGGGACCTGCGATCTCCTTCGGGCCGGGCAGAGAAGCCACATTGACCTTCTGTACCCTACCGTTCGCGAGGCTGACCGTGTAACTTCCGGCCAGCCACACCTGCCCCCGCTCCAGGTCTATGGCCGGCAGGTCGTACAGGTCAACCGCGTTCCCCTGACCCTGGCTGAGGGTCTGCGCTGCCGCAACCGTGGACTTCATAAGGCCGGCAATCTCAGACCCGGTCAGCGATCGGGCGAACTGGCGCATCCCAGCGAACAAGCCGCTGAAAGGCCGAGCCGAGCCGCTCGGCGCGACAGTGCCCCGATGCACGATCATCGGGCTTTTCAAGCCCTCATGAACGAGCTTGCCGCCGAGATAGAGGCCGGGTCGGCCGTCCCTGTACACGACCGCGACGTGCGTCCAGTCGGTCAACGCCGCCGCGTGCACGAGGATCGGCGCAAGGTAGAAGGCTGAATGCTCGTAGACGCAGACTCCGTTGACGCCGACCGAAACGCCGGAGGTCGCGTGCCCTTTGCCGTACATCAGCTCGCCTTGCGGAGGGAAGATGACATCGTTGCGATTCGTCGTGAGACCGGTTGTCCCGCCGGCCTCTTCCGCGGGCAGGTCAATGCTCACGGCGGGCTTCACCCAGAAGGCCATGGTGATGTTACCCAGAGCCGCGGCTCCGGGACCGGCGCCGAGCGGCAGCGGCTTGCCGCTGCGGAGCACCTGCACTACCCGGCCGGCCGGCGCGGTCCGCTGTTGACGGAATACGACAAACACCGACCCGTTCGGGTCAAACCGAACGGCGATGCTGGTCTGGCCATGCCCTACGCTGTAGCAGCGGACTTTCTCGATGGAACCAGTGTCCGCATGCCAGAACTCGGGCTGCCTGCCGCTCACGCGGAACTTGCAGAGCGCTTGCTCCGCCTGGCCGCTGCCGCTTGACAGGAAGTAGATGTCCATCCCGGGGAGCGTACGGTGGATGAAGCGGATGCTCCGGTCCGCCACGAAGTCGGGCCCGACGCCCATCCTGCCAAGCGTTTCCTCGGGCGACAACCCGCACACTACCTTGCCTTTCCCGTAAGCATGTTCCTTGACCGTCTTTCCATCACAGTCACCCCAGAGCTCGTCGGCCAAGCGCTTCACCTCATCGTCGCACCGCGGATAGCCGCTCAAGCTGGGCGACCGCTGCGGCGGCGAACCGATGACGGTGGCGCCTGCCTGGACCAACTCCTCGATCTTGCCAAGGAGCGCGGGCGTCATGGTCTTCACCTCGGGCAGCACCAGCACTCTGTAGCTCATGCCGCCCGGGAGCACGAGGCGACCATCCTTGACGCTCATCCGCGTAAGCACGACGTCCGCACTGCAGGCGTCATAGTCGTAGCCTTTCGGATCACGAAGCTGCATGCCCTGAGGAGCAGATTCGGGCCGCAGGTAACAGACGTCAGCCGCAAACACGCCTTGGCGAAGCAGATACTGGCATCGGGCGAGGTACCTGTGCCACGCTGGCGTGTACTCCCACCAGGTCTGCGTCCGCTCGTAGTGCACGCCCCAGGGTCCCATCGACATACCGGGCCTGGCGTCCAGCCACGGTTGGTGCGCGTAGCGATGAAAGATGAATCTGTTCACGCCCTGGCAGAACATCAGGTCACCCAGCGACTTCATAGTCGCCGGATGCTGCAGCCAGCGCTCGCCCGAGTCCGAGGTGAACGCCTCGGCCCCCACAATCGGCTTGCCGAGGATGTGCGCAGCCGACGCCATCTCCCTGCAGACACCGAGCTGCCCGGTGCCGTCCGGCGTCCAGAACTCGCAGATCGGCTCATCGGCAGTCTCGGCGTAGGGCAACTCATCACAGGGGCTGCCGTATGCTTCGATCGAGAGCTTGAGCCCGTACTGGTGGGCGAGTGTCCTGAGATGCCCTGAGTAGTTCTCCACAAGCAGGTCCGACACGGTCTGCCGAAGGTCCCATAGGAACCGCTCCGAGACCTCGGGGCTGTCCACCACCCGTCCCGCGATCACAGGCAGGAAGCGCAGTGGGTCATAGCCGCGGAGTCTCTGGAACTCCTCCCGCATCTTTGGGGTCCAGTTCTGCGATCCGATCTCCCAACTGTCGATGTGTGTTGCGACCAGCGTCTTCCCCGCCGCCGGACCGACATCCTCGATGAGCTTGCGCATCATGCCATCGAAGTGCGCCTCGATGCCTTCTTTGCTCAGCTTGTCGCACTCGAGGCCCTGGCCGGTCGCCGGAGCCGGGTGGTTCATAGCACCTGTGGATGTATGGCCGAAGCGCATTATGGTCCACCGGCCTGGCGGCACGTCCCACGCGAGCCGGCCATCTTTGCCCATTTGGGGGGTAAGGTCGGCGATCTGGTCCTTCGGGATGACCTGATCCGCCGGAACCGGCTCAGCCGGCAGATCGGGCGGAATGTGCGAGATCTCGAATGCAGCCTTCGACCAGGCATCCTCTATCCTGTATCTCGCGCTGAGGTTGAGCTTCTCCAGTGACATCTTCTGCAGTGCCGGGTCTGCTTTGGTAAAGAGCAATCGGAAGTAACGAGACCTGACAAGGTCAAAGCGAGCGGAGAACTGCGGCGAGTCCACCTCCATTTCCCGAACTGTCTTGAAATCCTGGCCGTCGTCGCATACCTGGAGGGCTGCAGTGCAGGGAGCGCTGAGGTCCGCAAACGACAGGTCCAGCACGGATGCGGCATACGGCTCGGCAAACTCCACCTGGACGTACTGCGGCTTCCCAGGCTCCGGCCGCGGCAGCGTAAGCCGCGCGCCGTCGCCCCCTTCGAACAGTCTCGCGGCATCGGGATACGCTTCCACAGCGCTCGAGGAAAGACGCGGCCTCAGATCGCCCATCCGCACTTCCTCCAGCGGAGGAGTCGGGAAGCCGAGCACGGCTATATCCCGGTAGAAACCGGCATTTGCGGGCGGCTGTAGAAGCACCTCTTCGTAGCGCCGCGGGCCTTGGACCTCGACTTCGCTCGATACGACGACCTGCATGGACTGCTCGGGCTTCATCCACGGTCCCCCGCTGCCGTTCCAGCCGGCGTCGTTGTTCATGTTCACTTCCAGCCCCAGCCGCTGCGCTTCTACAACTGCGTGTTTGAACAGCTCCCGCCACCGAGGGCTCATGAAGTCCACCGGGCCTCTCGGAGCGCCCTGATCCACCTCCATAATCAGGACACCGCCGATCCCCACACGCTTCATGGCCTCAAGGTCGGCCGTAATGCCCTCGCGCGTGATGTTGCCGTTGAGCCAGAACCAGTAAGTCCACGGACGGGCCGAGTTCGGCGGCTGCTTGAAGCCTTTCTCGAGCGCGCTTTGCTGAGCGGCACAGAACAGCGTCGCCGCACACATAAGAATGGCTGCCAGGATTGCAGCGTGCAGTGTCCTTTTCCTCATGGAGATCCTCCTCGGGGACATTTGGTCCGCCCGGCTTTGCATCCACTCACCGGGGCTTCTGCTCGTCCAGAGATAACATCCCGTTGACCTCGACGCTTGGCCTTGGGAACCCGCGCGCGGCAGCCCTTTCTCAAGGCCCGAATGCCGTGCCGCGGTCTCTACGACTGGGTACTCCTAAGTGTAGCATGTAGGCGCAGGGACATGCCAGAGGCTGCATTGCCGGTGCATCCCGGGATTAAGGCAGCATAGCACAACCACGAAGAGAATCAGCCACGGATTAACACAGATTATAATGGATGGGCACGGATGGAAAGGGAGAAGGATACCTGGTGGGGAGGGGTTCTCCCGTTATCCGTGCTAATCTGTGTGAAATCCGTGCTAATCCGTGGCTAACTCCCCTTCCTGTCATTAACCTGGGATGCACCCCCGCATTGCCTCACGATAGATCGTACCGAAATCGAATCGATGCCTCACGTAAGAATCGTACCGTGGAGATCGGATCTGTGCACATTGACGGAAAGGCTGGTCGGATGCCATAATGCCTTTAACGGGGCCGGAAGGAGCTTTCTTTAACGGGGTCTGTCTCTTTCTGTCCCTGCCACATCCCCCGTCTTAGGCCAAGCGTAAGCTCGTTTTCCACAGGGACCGCAAACCCACGGACCGCAAGTATACCAGTGAGTGCTGCGGTACGATTCTTATTTGAGGCAACACGTAGGCGCTTGGCCGGCAGACCTCAGAGCGTGGTAAGGGGACGTTCGTGCGCAGGGGAGGCCGGGCCTAGGTTCGGCGTCAGCCTCGGCCTCCCGTCAGTTCACCCGAATCGTCACCGGCTTCGAGAGACAAAACGCCGTGTTCGGGTTGTAGTAGTCGTAGGCACGGCTTGACGGCACAGTGACCGTGACCGGATAGAGCGCGCGGAGCCGGTAAGCAATCCATGCGCAGCTTCCCTGGCGCGAACGAATATGGGGTAAAGCGCCGCGCTTAGAAGCGCCACCAAGAGTCCCAATACCACCCATCCCCGGACCCGCGCGGCCGCCGCCACAGGCAGGACCGCAGCGAGCCACAGGAACGGCACACACGAGAGTAGAGAGAGCAGGGGTCCATACCACGTGTGCGCGGCTCATCATATACCACGCAGGACGCTATCCCTGGGTCTGAAATCCCTTTCGCGCTTCCTTCCCTTCTGTGATTCCGTGATGAGCAAACCGGTAATCTACCTTGAACCCGGGATGGCCGGCGGGTCACCGGCACGCTTGCCAGACCGCCAGGATCATGTAATAATGAGGGCGTAAGCCGGCGTCTGCAAAGGTGAAAGGAGAATCCCCAGTTGAGCAAGACTTACGCCTGCTTTCTCGCGTTCCTCTTGGCGCCGGTCCAGTCGTCAGCACTCGCTGCTAGCACGCCCTTGATCCACCTCAGCGCCGACGCACTCGGTCTTGGTCCTATCGCCTCGTGGGCCAACACTGGCCCCCTGGGAGGGAGCTTCGGCCGCGACGGAACCAACCCGCAGGTTCAGGACATCGCAGGGAGAAGATGCGTCACCTTCAGCGGCTCAGACAGGATGAAGGCCACCTTCACCGCTCCATCCGGGATTACCGGCAATGGTGACTACACGGTTGCGGCGTGGGTGTACAACCCGGCACTTGCCTACGAGGAATGCTATCTTTCCTGGGCGCATCGAGGCGGTCCGGCCTGCACCTGCTGCCAGATGAACTATGGCTCCTCGCCGGACTGGGGAGCTGTGACTCACTGGGAGTGGCCGGACATGGGCTTCGGCAGCGCCGGTCCACCGTCGACGGGCACGTGGCATCACCTCGCCGTCACCTACGACGGCGCTGTCGAGAAGGTCTATGTGGATGGGTTCTTAGCCAACCGCGAACCCAAGACCCTGAACCTATACTCCGGCGGCCCGGTGTACCTCGGCTGCGCCTACGCGAATGCCGACGGCACCGGCCAGACCCTCTACTACAGCGGCTCCATAGCTTCTCTGCGGGTGTACGATACGGCGCTGTCCGTCGGCGAGATCGCGGCACTGGCCGGACTCCAGACCTACACGATGTCCGGCACTGTCACCGCGGACGGCTCGCCGCTGGGGAACGCCGTGGTCGCTATCAAGAACTCGCCTGACGCAACGATCACCCCGAACGATACCGCTCTCGCAGGCGCCGATGGCAGATACAGCTTCACAGTGACACCGCTTACCTGGTACGTAGCCGCTCAGAAGTCCGGCTACGTACCCAGACCTACGCCGGACGCCGTGGTCACGGTGACCGACTCCGACATCTCAGGCGTGGACTTCGCGCTTACCTACGTCGGCATGTTCAGGGCTCAGGCATTCGATGTGAGCCGAGTTCGGCTGCTGGATGGACCGTTCAAGGACGCGATGGAGCGCGACCGTGCGTACCTTCACTACCTGGACTCCGACCGGCTCTTGCACATGTTCCGCGTTACGGCCGGCCTGCCGTCCTCCGCTCAGCCGCTGGGGGGGGTGGGAGGACCCAAACTGCGAGGTGCGCGGCCACACAATGGGTCATTACCTCTCAGCCTGCGCTCTGATGTACGCCGGCGCGGGCGACACGGCGCTGAAAGCCAAGGCGGACGCCATAGTGGCGGAGCTTGCGAAATGCCAGGATGCGCTCCCATCGCAGGGCTACAACGAAGGCTACCTGCCGGCGTTCCCCGAATCCTGGTTCGACCGGGTGGACAATCAGCAGCCTGTCTGGGCGCCCTGGTATACGATGCACAAGATAATGGCCGGCCTGTTGGATATGTACCTCTACTGCGGCAACACTCAGGCGCTCGACGCGTTGAACAAGCTGGCTTCATGGGTCAAGTTCCGGACCGACCGGCTGAGCTACGACCAGATGCAAGCCTCGCTCAACAACGAGTTCGGCGGTATGGGCGAGGTGCTTGCCAATCTTTATGCCGTGACAGGAAACCCGGATCATCTTACGGTATCGCAGCGGTTCGAGAAGAAATGGTTCGTCGATCCGCTTGCCCAGGGGATCGACAACCTGAAGGGCCTGCATTCGAACACCCATGTTCCCCAGGTCATCGCCGCGGCCCGAGAGTACGAGTTCACCGGTGAGCAGCGGTATCAGGATATCGCCTCTTTTTTCTGGCACCAGGTAGTGGAAGCGCGCTCGTATGCCACCGGTGGGAGCAGCAACTACGAATACTGGCGGACGGACCCGTACGTGTTGGCGAGCGAGCTGAGCGACAACTCCCAGGAAACCTGCTGCACCTACAACATGCTCAAACTGACCAAGCACCTGCTCGGCTGGTACGGCGAGGCCGGGTACGGCGACTATTACGAAAGGGCGCTCCTCAACCATATCCTCGTTGTTCAGTATCCGGGCACCAGTCTAAGTCAGTTCGCGGGTATGAACAGCTACTACACTTCCCTGGCGGGCGGGCACTGGAAGCTGTTCCACAGGCCCTACGATGACTTCTGGTGCTGCACCGGCACCGGCATGGAAGGACCATGCGAGATACGGGGAAAGCATCTACTTCCACGATTCGAACGGCCTATACGTCAACCTGTTCATTGCGTCCGAGCTGAGCTGGCCTGAGAAGGGTGTTACCATCCGGCAGGAGACGCAGTTTCCGGTGGAGCAAGGCAGCACGCTCATCATCACCACCGCTCAGCCGATCAGTATGCCGATCCGCATCAGGATCCCGTACTGGACCGACGGGGCGGAGATCCGTGTCAATGGCCAGGTGGCTGCCACGAACCTGACGCCGAGTACCTTCGCGGAGGTAAACCGAACGTGGGACAACGGAGACCGGGTATATGTCAGTCTCCCGATGAGCCTGCACCTCGCTCCTATCCCCGACGATCCCAGCATCACGGCGATCATGTACGGCCCGGTGCTGCTCGCCGGCGCGCTGGGCACAGAGAACTTCGACCCGAGCTGGCAGTTCTACTCCCCCGGCTGGAGCGACATAGAGGTGCCGTGTTTTATCGGCTCGAGCAGCGACCTGAGCAGTTGGATCGAGCCGGTCGAGGGTCAGCCGCTGACCTTCCGAACGGTAGGCGCAGGCGTTCCCTCGGACGTCACGTTGATCCCCTTCTACAAGCTGTTCGACCAGCGCTACGCCGTCTACTGGCGGCTCCATCCGGCGGGCGTCGGTGGGAGTGTCCGGGACCCCGAGAACAGGCCCATCCGCAATGCCGTGGTGCAGATCGGCGGGGTCGGCGGGCTGGCCGCTATCACTGGAGTTGACGGCGCCTACTTCCTCGACAATGTTCCGTCCGGCACGCAAGAGCTCTACTGCGATGCCCCCGGCTTCAAGCCATCGTTCCAGACTGTAACCATTCCCACGGCCGGCCGGCTGGTCCGGAACGTCGTGCTGACTCCGACTGCCGAGATCGCGCTCTACAACGGCGACTTCGAGACTGCCGGGGCGGGCGGACTGCCGGACGGATGGGAAGGGTTCGTCCAGAAATGGACCGGAACCGACCAGCTCGGCAACCCCTGGCCCGATCCAAACCCCGACATGTATCTCTTCGGCCGAGCTAGCTCAGACAATCCGGCTCCCGGCGGCAGCGCAGCCGGCACGTTCGCCTTCAACAAGCCGCATCCTAACCCCGGCGTCAGATGGATCGAGAAGCCTGTAGGCGACCCGTACTGGAGCGGAACCATACAGAGCCTGACGGCGACAGTGTTGACCGGCACATCAACGAACTGGGACCCGAATTTCTGGACAGACTCGTGGCGAATCAACTTCGTGACGCTCACCAAGCAGTCCGGCGCATTCAGCAAGACCTACAAGGTCGTTGGGGCAACCAGCAGCACGCTCACCGTGAGTGGGAGCATCATCACCGATGGCTTCGCGGTCGGCGATCGCTACCAGATGGAGAGGCGAACCTACGAGTACTGGTATAAGGGCGGGCTGCAGACCGCGGCCACCAGACGAATGCCCGTGGACCCGAACAGCAAGTGCAACCTCTACCTCAAGATCAAGACTACCGAGTCGTACATCCCTGACGGCCATTACTTCGCGCTGCTCTGGAGGGACTCGGCAGGCGTCCTGCTCGGTGATAAGGTTGACAGGGCGTGGCAGCCCGATTCGGGCTGGAATCAGGTGCTGCTTGGTAACTTCGACAACTTCGACGGCAAGGGCTGGGGCGGACCGAAGCCGATGCTCAGGATCACCCCGCCTCCCGGCGCCGCGTAACTCGAGATCAGGGTATGTTACCGCGACGAACCGTGGCAGATGGGCGAGAACAAGAACATGACCGGCACGACCTACATCGATGACGTGGTGGTTGACACGGTAAGCACCCAGCCGAGTCTGGCTATCGGTGACGCGAAGGACCGGCCGGATGCAACCGCGGTCTCGCTCTGGGCGAAGTCCGTCACCTTCGCTCCGAGAGACTCCTTCGGTGTTCGGTCCACGAGCTACTTCTCCATTGAGGAAGCCGATAGGTCTGCCGGTATCCGCGTCGATGACGGTCTGGTGGGGGCGGACAGCGTCAGGGTCGGCGATTGTGTGACGATTCGGGGCGTGATGCGCACCAGCCCGGAAACCGGCGAGCGTTATGTCGAGCTGAGCGCCATTCCGTATGCAGTCCCGGGTGTTCTTATCCGGTCGGTCGGCATGAGCACGAAGACTGTACACCTGGACGCCAAGGTGATCGGCGAGCTGGTCACCGTCGCGGGAACGGTCAGGGAGGTCGCGGCGGACGGCACGTGGTTCACGATAGCCGACGGGTACTGTGCGAAGCGGGCGGAGGTAAAGACCAAGGTAGTGGTTGTAGGCAGCCCCGTGGTCCGCATTGCCGTGGGCCAAATGGTGACGGTGACAGGAGTCGTGAGCAAAGAGGGTACAGGTCCTGCTTCGGCCTACAGGGTGATCCTCCGCCGCAGCGCGGGCGTGCGGGACCCCCTGATCAACCTGAGCGCCGGCGACCTCCCGCTGGGTCCGGTCACGACGTGGACCAACACCGGGACTCTCGGCGCCAGCCTCGGGCGCGACGGAACCAACCCACAGGTTCAGGACATCGCAGGGAGAAGATGCGTCACCTTCAGCGGCTCAGACAGGATGAAGGCCACCTTCACCGCTCCATCCGGGATTACCGGCAATGGTGACTACACGGTTGCGGCGTGGGTGTACAACCCGGCGCTTGCCTACGAGGAATGCTATCTTTCCTGGGCGCATCGAGGCGGCCCGGCCTGCACCTGCTGCCAGATGAACTATGGCTCCTCGCCGGACTGGGGAGCTGTGACGCATTGGGAGTGGCCGGACATGGGCTTCGGCAGCGCCGGTCCACCGTCGACGGGCACGTGGCATCACCTCGCCGTCACCTACGACGGCAGTGTGGAAGAGGTGTATCTCGATGGCGCGCTGCGCAACTCCGAGTCGAAGGTTCTGAACCTCTGGTCGAACGATCCGGTCTACCTGGGGTGCGCGTTCAGCGATAGCTCGGGAGGCGGCAAGACCCTTTACCTCAGCGGCTCGATCGCATCTCTGCAGGTATACGACTGCGCCTTGACCGCTGTCGAGATCGGACTGCTTCTTTCAGGAGGTTAAGGAAGGTGAGAGGCACCATGCCAGCAGGAAGACCTTCTGCGGTTCTGGCAATGGCAGTGACCGTCTTACTGGTGTCGGGCGGGACGCTGCTGGCGGGCGGCGGCGACTTCGACGACCTGTGGAACTTCAACAGGCAGCTGGGCGTTGAGCTGGTAGACGAGCACTATTACATGAGCACGGACTGGTTCCAGAACAACACCCACCGTTACGACTCCTACAGCCGCACCGGCCCGAAAGTCTTCGCCGGTGAGTACGCTTCCGGGGACAACACCCTGTATAACGCAGTCAGCGAAGCCGCCTATATGACGGGTTTGGAGCGCAACGGGGATGTCGTCCAACTCTCCTGCTACGCGCCGCTTCTGTGCAATGTCGGCAACATAAACTGGACCCCCGACCTGATATGGCTGAACAATACCGAATCTTACGGCACGCCCGATTACTACGCCCAGAAGATGTTCAGCAACAACCTCGGAGACGTGTTCCTGTCGTCTACGTATACCTATAGTCCTGCTCCGGTCGATCCCAACGCACCGATCGAAGGAGCGATCGGACTGGGGACGTGGAACACTCAGGCGCGCTTTGACGACGTCCTGGTGGTCAGTGGCTCGACCACGCTCTTCTCCGACGATTTCTCGAGCGGGTCATCGAAATGGACGCCGGTCAGCGGGTCCTGGAGCGTGAACGGCGGTTCCTACTGGCAGACGGCCTGGGGCACGCCCTGCTGTTCCACCGCTGCCAACATCACCGTTACCCCAAGCTATACCTATACCTTGAGGGCTCTGAAGACCGGCGGTGATGAGGGATTCCTCATCATGTTCGGGGTCAAAGGCGGCAATGACTACTACTGGTGGAATGTGGGCGGCTGGGGCAACACCAGTCACGCCATTGAGAAGGTGGCGCACGGCGCCAAGTCTCAGATCAGCTCCTTTGTGTCAGGAAGCGTCGCCACCAACCGGTGGTATAACATAAAGATCCAACTGGACGGCCGGCGGATCCGCTGCTACCTTGACGGTACCCTGATTCACGATGTTACGGACCAGGCCGTCCTGCCGAACGAACCGGTTGCCATATCCTCAAGCAAGGACACTCAAACGGGCGATCTGCTCCTGAAGTCGGTCAACCCCACGGAGTTCGTAACTGCAGCGCAGATCAACCTCGTGGGGGCAGGCTACATAGATCCGGTCGCCAACCTGACGCTGCTCACCGGGGACCCGTCCGCTCAGAACTCGTTCGCCGAACCGACTAAGGTGGCACCGACCACGAGCAGCATCAGTGTCGGGCCATCCTTCCCTTACGACCTGCCGGCGTTTTCGGCAAGCATCATCAAGATCAAGACGGGCGGCGCGGCCGCCGGCACAGGCCTAAGAGGCCATTACTATGACAATGCCGACTTGACGAACCTGAAGATGGCGCGCACCGACGCGACCATCAACTTCGACTGGGGCACCGGCTCCCCGGACCCATCTATTGGGCCGGACACCTTCTCGGTGAGGTGGACAGGCGAGCTTCAGCCGCGATACTCGGAGACCTATACCTTCTACACTACCTCGGACGATGGTGTAAGGCTGTGTGTGGGAGGCCGGAAGATCATAGACAACTGGACGGTGCATACTCCCACAGTGGACACCGGAACCATCAGCCTGACCGCAGGCAAGAAGTACGACATCAGGATGGAGTATTTCGAGAGCACCGGGACAGCGGTGGCTAAGCTCGAGTGGTCGAGCGCAAGCCAGGCAAGGGAGATCGTGCCTCAGGTCTGCCTTTATCCTCCGATGGACTGTCCGAATCCATCGGTAGCCTGGTATAAGCTGGACGAGACAAGCGGGACGGTCGCTGCCGACTCCTCAGGCAGCGGAAGGAACGGAACGCTCTACGGCGGGTGCTCGTGGGCTGCGGGCAAGATCGGCAATGCGGTGAACCTGAACGGAACCACAGGTTACGTAGGTCTCCCGTCCGGCATAGTCCAAAGCTGCAATGACTTCACGATAGCGACCTGGGTGAGACTGGACACAGCCGGCACCTGGTCGAGGATATTCGACTTCGGCACGGGCACGACGGTCAACATGTTCCTGAGCCCAAAGAGCGGCTCGGGCAGCCTGCGGTTTGCCATCACGACAAGTGGGTCCGGTGGTGAGCAGCAGGTGAATGGCCCTGGGCTGCCGACCGGAGTCTGGAAGCACGCTGCCATCACCCTCTCAGGAGGGGTCGGAATCCTCTATATTGACGGAGTGGAGGCAGGCAGGAACAGCAGCATGAGCCTGAAGCCGTCGAGCCTTGGGAACACCAATCAGAACTGGATCGGCAGGTCGCAGTACGGCGCCGATCCGTATCTGGACGGACAGATAGACGACTTCAGGATCTACAACTGGGCACTCGGCGCTATCGAGGTCGGGACACTGGCAGCAAGCAGCCCGGACAACTGCATAGGACTGCTGAAGAAGGGGAGCCTTGGCAGTTCTGTACACCTCATTGGCAAGCCGGTAACTGGAGCATTTCCAGGCTGTTTCTACATCCAGTGTCCGGAGGTGGGCCACAGGTGCTGCGGAATCAAGGTGATAAGCTCGACGCCACAGACGGTAGGCTCGTCGGTGAATGTGAGAGGGACGCTTGGCAGGGACTCTACCGACGAGTTGGTTATCGACACGACGAGCGTGCAGCCTGGGCCGAGCAGGCCGATGCCTGAGGTAGCCGGCAGTGCGAACAGGCACATCGGAGGCGGCACAGGGGGCACAGCGCAGGGACCGGATGGCGCTGTTGGAGTGAACATGGTAGGAGTGCTGCAAACCACCTGGGGGAAGGCAAGCAGCGTTACTGCAGACGTATTGATGGTTATCGACGACGGGTCGGGTTGTCCGGTGAAGGTGATCGGGCCGACAGGAACCGCAGCCGACGGAGACTATGTTCGGGCGACAGGGGTATCGAGCATCGAGAAGATCGCAGAAGCGCACCTGAGAGTCCTCCTGACCCGAACCGCCGACGACGTGATAGTGCTGGCACATTAGGCTCCTTGCGCTCCGTGCGGCAAGGTGAAGGTGGCCTGCCCCTGTTCTTTGGGCCAGTTATCAAGTGACAGTCCCCGCCATTTTGGTGGGGGCCCTGGCAGGGATGACCGCGGTCGGCGGCGGCCTCCCGTCCAGCGGGCTGTGCGGAACCGCTCGGTCTGCGAACAGTTCAAACAGCGTCCCAATCACCATGTCGGAAGTGATCCTTCGCTCCACAACGGAAGCCAGGCACTCACGGCGCGGCAACTCCGTGATCCGCGGACAGCCATAGCGGCCACACTCCACCGCATAACCTTTCTTTGCCTTTACCGCCTCCCTTATGCTCCAGCCCGCACTTACTGTAACTTGACATGCGGACCAGAATTCGGGGGCAGGTCACTCTGCTCTTGTCATCGGCGGGCCGGGAGCGGTATAATCTCCCGGTCGTTCCATTCTCAGGCCATCGCGGTTCTGCATCCAATGAACTTCGCGGCGATCATCCTGGCGGCGGGTAAGAGCAAGCGGATGAAGTCGGCCTTGCCGAAGGCTGCGCACCCGATCTGCGGCAAGCCGATAGGACGCCATATAGCCGATGCCTGCTTCGGGGCTGGGGTCGAGCAGGTCGTGGTTGTGGTTGGCCATGAGGCGGACGCCGTCAGGCAGGCGATCGGCGGCGATGTCCAATACGCGGTGCAAGATGACCAGCGTGGCACCGGACATGCCGCTATGCAGGCCATGCGCCTCATCGAGAGGACGCACGTGCTTATCCTGCCCGGCGATACCCCGCTCATCACCCCCGAGGCCCTGCGTGCGCTGATGACATCGCATCAGGAGTCGGGCGCTGCTGCCACGCTGCTCACCGCAGTCCTTGATGAGCCTGGAAGCTACGGGCGGGTCGTCCGGGGGCCGGATGGCGGCGTCGAGCGGATTGTCGAGGCTCACGACGCGCCGGCGGAAGTGCTCGCCGCAAACGAAGTCGCAACTTCGATCTACTGTTTCAAAGCGCCGCTGCTCCGTGAATGCCTCGTGGAGCTTCGCACGGACAATGTTCAGGGCGAGTACTACCTAACAGATACGATAGGGATCCTCCGTCGCAAAGGACACGCTGTGCATGCAGTGGCTGCAGCCGATCCTCGCGACACCCTCGGGATCAACACTCGCATCGAGCTTGCAGAGGCTGTCGGCGTTATGCGGCGCCGGGTGCTCAACGCACTGATGCTCGACGGCGTCACAGTGGTCGATCCAGGCACGACATACGTGGACGTCGGCGTGACGATCGGGCGGGACACCATAGTGCATCCCTGCACGGTCATTGAAGGGCGGACTGTGATCGGCGAGCGCTGCACGGTGGGTCCGTTGTCCAGGTTGGCTAATGCCAGGGTTGGGAATAACGTGAGGGTCGAACTCTCCGCTGTCGTGAACGCCGCTCTACCGGACGGCGCTCACATCGGCCCGTTCCAATGTGCGGAAGAACAGGTGGGGAACCAATGAACGAGCTGCGTTTGTTCACCGGCAGTGCCAATCCCGAGCTTGCACACAAGATCGCCGGGCACCTCGGGGTTCCGGTCGGCAGTATGAGCGTGACCACGTTCTCCGACGGCGAAACCCTGGTCCAGATCAACGAAAGCGTGCGTGGGGCCGATGCGTTCGTCGTCCAGTCCGGCTGCCGCCCGGTGAACGACCATATAATGGAGCTTCTGATCATCATAGACGCGCTGAGCCGGGCCAGCGCGCGGCGAATCAACGTCGTCATGCCCTACTACAGCTACGCCAGGCAGGACAAGAAGGTCAAGCCAAGAGAGCCAGTGACCGCCAAGCTTCTTGCCAACCTCATCACCACCGCTGGCGCCGACCGACTGCTTACCGTTGACCTGCACGCGGGCCAGATCCAGGGGTTCTTCGACGTCCCGGTGGATAACCTCTACGCCGGGCCGATCATAGCGAACTACCTGATGCGCCACGTGACGGTTCATAACCACACGGTGGTCGTTTCGCCCGACGTTGGCGGCGTTCCGAGAGCGCGAGCCATCGCGGAGATACTTGGCACACCGATTGCCATCATTGTCAAACGCCGCCCGGAGCCGAACAAGGCCGAGGTATTCGAGGTGATCGGTGACATCAAGGACAGGTCGTGCGTGATGATCGACGATATGATCGATACCGGCGGGTCGGTTTCCGTCGGCGCTCAGGCGCTTGCAGAACGAGGCGCCAGAGAGATATACGCGGCCTGCACTCACCCGGTCCTCTCGGATGGCGCGGTTCAGAGGCTCGAAGAGGCGCCGATACAGCAGGTCATTGTGACCGACACGATACCCCTGCCACCGGAGAAGCGGTCGGATAAGATCGTGCAGCTTTCCGTCGCACCGTTGCTCGCTGACGCGATCCGCGCGATCCACGAAGAATCGTCCGTAAGCCAGTTGTTCAACAATTGGGCGGGGTCGAGGTGAAGCTGATCGTAGGGCTCGGCAATCCCGGCCGCATGTACGCCGGCACCCGGCACAACGTCGGCTTCGAGGTGGTGGACACCCTTGGCAAGCGCCGTCGCACGCGCGTCCTGCGCCGGCTTGGCCGCGCGCTCATCGCTCGAACCACGATCGCAGGCGCCGAAGTCACCCTGGCGAAGCCGCAGACTTTCATGAACCTCTCCGGGGAAGCGGTGGCCTACCTTGCCCGCAGGGAGAAGATCGAGCCGTCGGATATCCTCGTGGTCTACGACGATATGGACCTGCGGGTAGGCAGGATTCGAATCCGCCCGAGCGGGTCCGCAGGCGGGCACAAGGGCATGCGCTCGATCATAAGTCACCTGCAGACCGAGGAATTCCCGAGGCTCCGGATCGGCATTGGGTCGGCGGACAGGGACGCTGTCGAGCATGTGCTCTCGCGCTTCAACCGTCGGGAGCGCGCGGTCATCAACGACGCGATACGCGCCACAGCGGACGCTGTAGAGATGATCCTTTCCGAGGGGCTAGAGGCAGCGATGAACGTATACAACCGGAGAGGCGATGCGGCGGACGGGAGCTGACGCACGAAAAGTGCCCGACAGCTCTCAGCGTAACAGCTCGGCAACAGCGGCGGCCTGGCACCGCTGTTTCACCGGGTCCACGAGGACCGAGCGGTACTGCGGTCAGCGGTTTCCTCCGGAGTGCAGCACGGTCGAGATGGCGCCGCGCAGCGCCGAACGGTTAGCTCTCAGCTTGACTAACCCCATCCGCTGCTGTAGACTTTGACTTGGTAAACGGCCGGAGCGCCGGCATTCGAAGCAAAGGAACCTATGATATCTTGAGAGAATCACCCGCACGGATGCGAGGCGAGCGTCGCATGAGGCTGTGGTGGGCGGTGAACGCGGCGCTGGCTCTAGCAGTCGGATGCGTATCTGCCGCGCCACCCGCATCGGGGCCCGCGGGCAGGGCGGTGCAGGCATCGGCCCCGCCCCAGCAAGTTCCAGACGTAACCGTCCTGATCTTTTCCGGTCTCGCCCCGGTAGATCAGGTGGTCATCACCTACAGCGGGGCCGTGAGCGGCAGGGCTGCGCTGGCCGACGTGAACGCTTTCCTCTCCGCTGGCGGCGTGAAAGCGCAGCGGATCGGCCGACCCGAGACAATAGGCGCCCCGAAGTCCACGTCCGTTGATCTTGACGTTCCTGGTCTCGCCAACTGGAACACAGGCACTCTCACTATAGAGCCGTTCATCGTCGCCTTCAAACGCTTCAACAGGATCAACATCAACTATAGCGTGCAGGGGACATTCCCATTCCGTGGGCTCAGGGATTACAGCGACAAGTATGTGAGCATTTCCTGGCTGGCGGGGGCGGGAGCGCAGAACTACGATATCACGATCAAGGATCGCAGCTTCAACCGACTGGACCTGCCGCTCGCTGTCGCACCGCCGGCCGAGCCGAGGAAAGAAAAGGTTGAGGCGGAGAACCACGGCGGTGGAACAAAGACTTGGGTGGCGCTTATTCTGGCGGCGGCGGCTGGCACCGTGGCGTTCATCATAGTCAGCCGCGTAAGTCGGCACGAAAGGAGCGGTTGAGCGGACGATGGAGCTGAAAGAACTGGCCAAACTTGCGGCTGAGCGAAGAGCCTCGGACCTTTTCCTCAAGGAGGGTGCCGCGCCAATGCTGCGCGTGGACGGTAGGATCGTCAGCACCGACCTGCCGAAGCTCACTGGGGCGGACACACGCGAGCTTGCCTACAGCATAATGGCTCACGAGCAGATCGGGCGGTTCGAGCGCCGGCACGAACTTGACCTAGCGTTCACGCTCGAAGGGATTGCGCGGTTCCGAGCCAACATCTACCAGCAGCGGGGCAGCATAGGTCTCGTGCTGCGGGTCATTCCTCTTAAGATTTACACACTCGAGCAGCTTGGCATGCCTCAGGTCCTATCCGACCTGTGTAAGCTCCGACAGGGGTTGGTCCTGGTCACGGGACCGACGGGGTGCGGCAAGTCTACCACTCTCGCTGCTATGGTCGACCTCATCAACAGTAACCGCCGGTGCAATATCGTCACCATCGAAGACCCGATCGAGTTCGTCCACGAAGACCGGCTGTCGATCCTGAATCAGCGAGAGGTCGGCATCGATACCGATTCGTTCACCGACTCACTCAAGTACGTGGTCCGGCAAAGCCCGGACGTGATCCTGATCGGCGAGATGCGAGACGTCGAGACGATGAATGTGGCGCTTCAGGCGTCCGAGACCGGCCATCTGGTGTTCTCCACGGTGCACACGACCAGCGCCGCTGAGACGATGGAGAGGATCATCAACATGTTCCCTCCGCACGACAAGCACCAGATCTGCATGCGCCTCGCGACATCCATGAAAGGCATAATCTCGCAAAAGCTGCTCCCGCGGGCGGATACCGATGGCCGGATTGCCGCCATCGAGATTATGGTCGGCAACCCGACAGTGAGCAAGCTGATCGAGGAGGGCCGCTCCGGCCAGCTCTACCAGGCAATCAGCGAAGGCGGGTTCTGGGGGATGCAGACGATGAACCAGTGCCTGGTGAGATACTGCAAGTCCGGCTGGATCACGGAGGATGAGGCGCTTGCGAACGCAGGCAACGCCACCGAGCTGAAGCAGATGATGCGGCAGCCGTAGACTACCATCGTGTGTCAGGCGCCGGGAGCCGGCGGCGGTTGCCGGTAGAGGGTTTCCCGCTGCAGAAGCGGGGCCTGTCGACCGAGCTGATCTGCTTTGGCATTACGCTTTGGGAACAGCGTCGCACTGCCCCCCGAGCTCTGCGCCGTCCTGCAGGACCTCAGACCGCGCCGATCTCCCCGGAAACGTACGGGACCCTCGTTCTTACCGCGCAGAAGACCGTCGAGCCTGTCGTACCCGGGGGAATCCGACATCGCTCACTCACTGCCCACAACCCACCGCGCTGTGTGTGATCGTCCCCCGACAGTTGCGCGCAAAATCCCGTTTCTGCTTGACAGAACGTATGGACATACTGCTCGGCTTGTGGTAGCATAACGCTGAGGCTGTTTAGGATGATGGGCAACCAAGGAGGGTAACATGAGGATCCTAGTTGCCGCACTGCTGCTGGCTGGCCTCGCGGCTGCGGCCCAGGCATCTACCACGCCCGGCACAATACTGACTACCTCTGCCACCGCAAGCTATGCCGACTCAGGCGGCCAGGCAATGCCCCAGGAGACGAGCAACCCGGCGAATGTGCTTGTGGTCTCTGCCAATCCAGGACGCACCGTTGCGATGGCCGTGCGCTCCATCTTCGCTGGCCCGTCCACGGTCGGCATGACCATCAAGATCGCCGGCAACGTGTTCACAGACGCCAACGGGGTTACCTGGATCGGCGACGGCTCGGTGTCTCTGCACAGAGACGCTACCGGGAAGCGCATTGCCACGAAGCTCTACTGCAAAGTCTCGACCCTCTTCCTGACACAGCGGCCGGCACCCGCGCGGTACGTCGTTACGGGTATCAGCCAGGTCGAGGCCGACGGGACACGGGTGATCATCCCGTCTCAGTCTATGGACGTTCAGAGTTTGTAGCGCGCGAGCGTCGGGCCTGGGGACCTTCAAGGTGAGAGGAAGGGCCAAGGCGCCGGAAGCCCCTCTTCCGGCGCCTTACCCCGGTTTTCCAACCAGAACGAGGATGTCGAAGGTAACCGACGCCGCCCAGTGAAGAGCAAAACAGGGCAGGAAGGACCGCGCCCTGAACGCCAGCACCCCAAGCACGATCCCCGCAGGCAGGGAAGCGGCTATCTCAACCGGCACCTTGCTCCAGTGCAGCAGCGCGAAGGGGATCGCCTGGATTATGATTGCCGGCCACCTTATGACCCGGGCCAGGCCGAACAGCAGATAACCCCTGAAGAAGAACTCCCAGAAGAACAGATACATGCCATAACTTGCCCACCCGTAGAGCAGCGAGCGGGTGTCGCTTCTGAAGACGCCGTCTCGGAACGAGCTGAACCACTTGAACATCGGGTAGTACTGCTGCATGGCCTTCGTCCGCGAGACCAGGAAGAGCAGCACAAGGAGAAGACCGAAGAGGATGATGGTCGCCCACCGCACACGCCGCGACTCGCCAAGCGCGAACCCGAATGCCGATGGCTCCTCGCCGAGCACGAACATTATCACGAGCATGGGCGCGAAGAAGAGGGCCATCACGTTGCCCACCAGATAGTACTCGTAACCCCGCGCGGTCTGGTTGAAGAACCAAAGCGCGGCGACGAGAAGCCCTCCGGTGATCGCCACCGAAAGCGTTACAAACCTATCCTGGTTCCGGCCTCGCTCGACCGGCTCACTTGGTATGACCTTCATAAGACTGAGATGCGAATCGACCGCCGGGCGCGCCCGCGCGGCAGTCTAACCTCTCATTTCCTGGAGTTGGTGAGCAGCACCCAGCCGGCTGCGGCCAGCGTTGCGCACCCTACAACGATCCCGGCTTGCCCCGGCTTCATCCAGGTGAAGGACAGGCACGAGAAGCCAAGCCAGGCGAGACCACCGACGAGGACTCCAGCCCGGCTCTTCCACGCCTCGAACCTCACCGGGCTCGTGCCGGCCGGGTAGGTAAGCGGCTGCCGGCAGGTCCTGCACAGCGTCTCGCCCCAGAGGTTGTGCGAATGGCACACCTGGCAGACAACGGTCTGTGAGTCGCGCAACTCGCGCTCTTCCTTCCACTGCCGCAGCTTGTAGGTCTCCTTGACGGCGTTCGGCGCCATCTCGACGGCGAGCTCCATGGCTGCGATGGCGCTGTCGAGATCCTCGATTGCGTAGTAGACCTCGGCCATTGCGCTTCTTGCGGCAGTGTTGCGCGGATCGGCCTGGATCGCACACTCGTAGGTCCGGATCTTGTCGCGGTAGTACTGTCGGATTCCGAGCATCTTATTGCAGTAGAGCGCCCAGGCCGCAGACGCAAGCAACGGCAGCAGAACCAGAAGCCTCGCCCCGGGTCCTCTCACCGCGAACAGGCCGAAAACGAGCCCGCCGTAGATCGTACCAAGCAGAAGCGCCTCAGTAGCGCCGACCAGGCCGTCGGCCCACCACCTGGTTACCACCGTGAAGACTACTACCGCAGCGATGATGCCGATCACGAGCGACACATGAGCTCTCCGCGTATAGTCGTGTTAACTACTTAGCCGGCTTGGCAGTCTCTGCCGGCTGGATATCGATCTTCACGGTCGCCTGGATTTCGCCAGGAGAGTCGGCAGCGGGCGTTCCGGCCGGTGTCTTGGGCGGAGCGCCTGGCGTCTTCACGACCATTTCGGCGTGCGACTTAACGAGTCTGCCACTGTCCAGGGAGAAGTTCGTTACAGCGAAGCCGCTCGCGGTGTAGCTTGAGCCTTCGGGCGGAACGACGCTGATATCCGACCGCACTTTGGCCGTACGGACGCTGCCGATGTCCTCGAGCCCCTGCAGAGTACACGAGAACTCGTACTTCTCCGGCTCCGGCGGAAGCGAGATGGTCTTCCTCCAGGTCGCGCCTGGCTTCAGCTCTCCCGCGGGCGCGTACGGGCGGAAGAGGAGGATGAGATTCCGGTAGTTGATCCCCGGGAGCTTCTGCCCACCCATTTCCGACGCAAGCAGCGATGAGACATCGCCCTTGTCGTTGACCAGAGCCGTCAGCTTGGGGAAGGTGTCCTTCGGAAGCTCCACCTTCTGGCCGGCAACGGTCGCCGAAGCTCGCTCGGCCGATATGACCACCTCGATCCAGTCACGCGAAGTCAGCCGACCCACGGAGTAGGCCAGGGTCATGTCGAGAAGCGCGTCGATCCGGGTTGGCTGGGAAGCGCCCGGCAGCCTCGCGGCCCCAGCGACCTCGATCTTGACGTTGTAACGCCCGCTGTCATCCGCCTTGAACAGCGAAGGCAGCGTGATCCCCTGCGTCGCCGCCTCTTCGGCGAACACAGGAAGAGCAAGACAGACGAGGCCAAGTGCTAACCAAAGACGTCTCATCGTCGTCCCCCCGGCGGTCCGCGTTGCCTCTGCAAACGTCCATCCCGGGCCGCGGCCGCAGCGTCCTCACTCACGGCTGCGTTCATTATACTCAGACGCAGACCCACGGTCAAACTGCCGTAGCAGTTCACGGTCAGGTGGCATAACCTTGGCCGCGCAACCCGCCGCACCCTTCGATCCTTCGACAAGCTCAGCATGGCGGGCTGCGCCAGATTCTGCTCACGGTTCCTGATGGTTACAAACTGCCTTCCGCCGTTTGGGACCCGCACGAATCAGGTATAACTATTGACAACTACACAGGGACGGCTGCTTGATGGAGGCATGATGCCTGTGCTCGCGAAACTGCTGCCGGTAGCGCTGGCGGTGGCCGTTGCAGTTGGCGTGGTCGCCGAGATCGCGTTCACCCGCACCCGGACCTACACCGTCGCCGCAGCGCTTACTGATCCAGATACGGTTGTCGTGACCGTGGCGGGCAGCGTGTTCCCCGCAGGCAGAAACAGCTACGTCCTGCGCGACGAAACGGGGCTGGCGAAGCTCGACACCTGCCCGAGGTGGTACAGAACCGTTCGGCTGACGCCAGGCGAGAAAGTCACCGTCACGGGGGAGATTCTGAGGAACAACACGCCGCCCGAGGGGATGCTCTACACGCTCGCCGTTTATACGATCAGGCGGCGGGACCGGCCCGAGATCGTTGTTCGAACCGAACCGGGCAAGCCACCGTGGGCGTCGAGCGCGTTCATCCCAAGGTAGCGGCAAGCGGAGGCAACGCTGTCACCTCGGGCTGGTTCTCCGCCCGCGTTCGAGCATGAGGTCACAGATCACCATTCTGCGATCGGAGTGCAGCATCCTCCGCGCAACGACGGCACTCGTCTCCCCGACCAGTTCGAGCACCTGGGCACGTCTTGCGCGCCGGTTCTAGCACACGCGGCTGGTTCGTGGATGCTGCCTAGGCCACCGGCAGCGCACGAAGGACTTGCCAGGCAGTGGGACGTAGTGGGTATGGATAACACCAGAGGACGCCCAATGGAGCTTCAGGATTTCATCACTCGAACGGCCAGAGAGGCTGGCAAGATCGTCATGCGCCACTATGGAAAGGTGAAGACCCCGCGCACGAAGGGAGACCGCGGCGATATCGTGACCGAGGTGGACATCAAGAGCGAGGACTACATCGTCGAGCGCATCCGGAGCGCGTTCCCTCGGGACAGCATTATCTCCGAAGAAGCGGGCCACCTTGGCGAGGCGCGGGCGGAGCACACTTGGCTGGTGGATCCGCTCGATGGCACCCGCAACTATGCCCTGGGGATCCCGTTCTTCAGCATCTCAATCGCTCTTGCCAAGGGCGGGGCTGGTGAGGCGGGCGCTGTGTATGACCCCCTGCACGACGAGATGTTCTACGCTGCACGCGGCGAGGGCGCGACCATGAACGGCATGCCTATCGAGGTCTCCGCCGAGCCGCACATGGAGGATGCGCTCATCTCCGTGAGCTGGCTCCGGCGCAGGGTCGATCAGTCGAGATTCGTAGGCTATATCGATCGGATTTCGAGACGAACGTCCTACTTCCGCAGACTTGGCTCGGCCGCGCTGATAGCCGCCTACGTCGCCGCTGGCCGCGTTGACGCGTATATCCAGGGAGCGATCAACCCGTGGGACATTGCCGCCGGCACCGTGCTCGTTTCGGAGGCCGGCGGGACACTGACGGACTTCGAGGGAAATCCGATCGACCTGACCAGGCCGTACACGGACATCGTTGCCGCCGGCCCAGCGCTGCACAGGCAGCTCTTGGAGGAGGTCATAAGGGGTTGAGCAACGAGACCACCTCCCTGCCACACCCGGCCGCACAGGGCACCGAGCAGGCCCGCCGCAGCCCGGCAATCGTCTTTCGCACGGACTCCCTGAGGAGCGAGGGGCGAGTAGTACTGTGGTTGGCTGCAGTTTCCTCTGGACTGCGGCCGCGGGATCACCACCACTTGAGCTCGAGCCGCTCTATCTGGCTCACCTTTGGAGGGTACGGCGGGTCCGGGGCATTGACGAATGCAACATGTCCATCGGCCAGCGCCAGATTGCACCCTCCGAGGTGGCCTGCGGGCGCAGCCGGCGGGTTCAGCCATCGGATGGCCCAGAACCAGTCGCCGCGGTCACTGTAAGGCGCGACGTTGCCGCCTGTGGGCCTTCTCGGAGGTAGGGGGCTCTTCGCGGGATCACCGGTCCAGTCCACTCTCTGCTGTGTTTCGGCAAGCAGCACGGTGTAGCTCGGCACAGGAGGCGCGTCCAAGGTCTCGATCAGCCCCGCATAGCTCCGGTTCGGGTGCTTCGGGTCGCCGCCAAGCGCCCCGCCGTTCGAGAACCGCCAGTTCATGCCGTATGTCGTGTACGGGGAATCTTCTCGCGCAGGCAAAGGCCGGTAGAAGAGCCCTTCGTCTGCCATCCGGCGGGTCGTCGCAGGGCAGATCAGGACCTCTTTGGACTTCAGGTAACGGCGCAGCCTGCCCGTCCAAAGCTCGGGATAAAGCGGCATCAACCGCTTCGGCGTATTCGGGGCAACGGCCGGCGGCGTTACGTAGTCCCTGGACGTATCAGCCCCCTGAACGATGTGGTAAGCCGGCGGAACCTTGCCGCTGTTGTCGTGCGCGTACGCTTGGATGGCGCGCGCGATCTGCCTCATGTTGCTGATGCAGGCCGACCGCGTTGCGTTGGTCCTTGCCGCAGACACAAGAGGGAGCAGCGCCGCGATCAGCACCGCTACTATGGCAACGATCGTGAGCAACTCGACGAGCGTCACCCTCGGCCTCTTCTCTAGTATGTCAGCCATCTGTGCACCCCCGGGAGGGATCGGACTCCCGGCCTAAAACGAGCGCTGCGTGTCGCACGCTCCTATCATAGCAGCACACGGGACAGAACATCAACGAATGGATGCACGGTCAACGAACCCGCACTCCTGGCCGCCGGCCTAGCGTTGTGGTAACATCGAACGTGTGCAGAACGGGACGACATGATAGCTCGGAACTGCGTAGGATGATGTGATGCTCAGAGCGACGTTCATACACGCGAACGGCATAGGACCGGCAACCGAGAGACGGATCTGGGATGCCGGCGTCCACGACTGGGAAAGCTTCCTTGACCGCCGCGAGGATGTGGGCTTGTCGGGACGCCAGTGCGCGCTCCTTGTGCCGGTGATTCACGAGTCCGTCGATCGGTTCGACGCCGGCAACTACAGGTACTTCGCTCGCAGGCTCGCCAGCCGTGAGCACTGGCGGGCGTTCGGCGAGCTGGGGAACCGGGCCGCATTCCTCGACATCGAGACTACGGGAATGCACCTGGACGCCGCCGTAACCGTTATCGGCGTCTACGACGGCGTCGAGACGAAGACTTTTGTCAAAGGGTTCAACCTTGAAGACTTCGCCGACGAGATCGAGAGCTACCCGCTGCTCGTCACATATTCGGGGGCGACTTTCGATCTCCCCCATCTGCGCCGCAGGTTCGCTGCGACAAAGCTGGACCAGCTTCACATCGACCTCTGCCCGACCCTGCGCCGGCTGGGCTACAAGGGAGGACTGAAACTCGTGGAACAGGACCTTGGCATAACCCGGCCGGATCACCTTCTTGGCCTCGACGGCTGGGACGCGGTCCGGCTGTGGCACGAGTGGGAGAACGGAAGCAGGGAAGCTCTAGACTTGCTGATCGACTACAACCGGGCCGACGTCGTGAACCTTGCCCGCCTTGCCGAGTTCGCTTACCGCGAACTGCGCCGAGTTCATCTGCCCTGCGGCCCCCGGGAATCGGTCATCTCCACAACCCGCCAGGCGCGGTAAGCAGCCGCCTCATCGCCGGACGCCCTAGGCTGGTTTTCAACCAGGCACAAGGGGTAAACTCACAATGAATGGAAGTGTTGGGGTCTAGGCGTTGACAATGTTTTGATTGCATGGGCGTTGGGTAAACGAGCACACGACTACGTGCCCCCGATCAGCGGGAGGCTGTTGATGTCTACACAGGTGTCACTGGCGATTATCGCAGTATGCATGTTGGTACTTGCAGCGTACACCCTTGTCGCCGCGGCGGTTTTGGGCTGGCTCGCCATCACTCTGCGCAAGACACTCGTGACCCTGACGAACAGGGTGCAGCCGCTGGTGTCTCAGGCTACCGAGACAGCAAAGGCTGCCAGCGAGATCGCACAATCCGTGAAGACCCATACTGATGCCATCATGGATCGCGCAGAAAGCATTGTGGCTAAGGCCGAAGGCACTGTGGACAACGTAGCGCAGAAGGTCAGAACCACTACGAACATAGTGCAGGAGAGCATAAGCCCACCGATCATCAGCATTGCCAGCCTGGTTACCGGCGTATCGCGGGGGCTTGAGGCGCTGAGCCAGATGAGAAAACGTGGAGGTAACGGCCGTGAACAAAGGGTACCGTAACCTCTTGATAGGAATCGTCGTCGGGATGGCGGCCGGTGGCGCGGCGGCCATGCTGCTGGCGCCCGCGAGCCGGGAGGAAAGGCGGACGCGACTGCGCGAGACGACCGAGCAGGCAAGGGAAAGGATGAAGGGCGCTGCGGCCGCTGGCCGGGAGTATGTCGAGTCCGTAAGATCGCGCCTCCGGGAAGCCGTGGAAGCCGGCCGGCGTGCGGCGCGCGAGAAGCGGGCTGAACTGGAGCGGGAAGTCCAGTCCGTAAGTTAGCACGTGCCGTGTGAGCACGCGGGAGGCTCTTCGAGCACCGGTCCGGCGGACGGCCCGCGTATGGGGAGTGCTCCACGCAACGGCTGTAGGATGGGATTTCGGAACCTGCGGCAAGCGGACGCAGCAGGTTTCCTGAGTGACCTTGGGGGGGTAAAGAATAACGTACAGTCATTCACTCGTGCCGCGCTTGATCCGCAGTCAAGGCGGACGGTGCGGACGGAGGACTCGGGAGGGGGTGACCTCATGGCTGATGACAAGCCCGGGCCTGATCCGGGTTCTGCAGGAGCCCGGAAGATAGCAGAGGCCCACCGTGGTTCACACGAGCACGACAGAGAAGGTGGATTCGCTGCGAACCCTGAACTGGCCAAGGAGGCAGGCCGCAAGGGCGGTGAAGCCGTCAAGAAGAAATACGGCTCATCGTTCTACCGGCAGATCGGCAGGAAAGGCGGAGAGACGGTCAAGCAGGAGCGAGGATCGGGGTTCTACGCCGAGATCGGCCGGCGCGGCGGTGAGATGCGGAGCAGCCGGATGAAGGCACGCCGAGCATCTGAAAAGCAGGGAGAGCACAAGAAGAGTTAGCGCCGATCAGCGTCGAAGCTCAACTCCACTCAAGGGCGTAAGGGTGACAACATCCCTTACGCCCTTTGGCTGAGCTTCTGCCGCCGAACGCCCAGCACTTGCATCATCGCTCCCGCCGACATGATCGCCGCTGCGAACAGGAAGATGAAGGTGAAGTCCCATCCCTCCCTCTGTACGGCCTGCTGCAGCGCTCCTCCTATGAACGGCGCAACGCTGCCCCTGACCCCGAGAAGGCACGAGAACAGCGCCTGGTAGTGCGACACTCGCCTCTCATCTGCGAAACGCAGAACGCTGTTGAAGTAGCCCAGGTCTATCCCCGCGCTCGATACTCCGCCGATGACCGCAGCCGGCGCAAGCATCCAGACGTTCGGCACGTAGACCGCGGCAGTGTAGATGAGCGGGTTGAGCAGTGTCAGAAAGACGCTGATCGCCGTCGCCCGCAGCGGGCTTCTCGTGTCTACGTACCGGCCCCAGTAGAGGTACGACACCATCCAGACCGCGCTCGTGGTTGTGGAAAGAGCGGCTACCTGCATAGGGCGTATATGAAGGCGGTCAACCTGGAATATCGGCACGACCGGTAAGAGCAGCAGGTTCCCGAAACCGAACGTGAACACCGACAGCGCGAACCACCTGAAGTTCCGGTCCTCGCTCAGGATCGAGAAGGCCGACAGCAGAAACTCGTGGGTCGGGCGCTTGCTGGTGCGCTCCTCCCGGCTGGGCCCGGATGTCGGGACAAGCCAGAAGATGAGTGCAGACACCACGCCGACAGCCGCGCCGATCGGGAACACCCACCTGTAGTTCTGCGGGCTTGTGTGCAGAAACCAGAGATGATGCCCTTGCCGGCTTGAGAGCACCACGCCGACGACCAGCGCAGTCGTGATCTGCGTAAACTGCCCGACGAAGCTGATGTAAGCCATGATGCGGCCGCGGTGCGCGTCCGGGTAGATGTCCTTCATTATGGCCGCATATGCTGGCGATGCGACTGTCGCAAGAAACTGGCTGACGCAGACGATGATGGCGAACCTGAACGGCGTGAATGCCACAACCATCAGAATAAGCAGGGCTCGGGCCACGACCCAGGAGCCTGCGGCAAACGGCATCTTCGGCCTCCCCTCCATTGCGTTGGCCCAGAAAAGCGCGAAGAGGTTGCCGACGAACGGAGCAGCGGTCATGCAGCTGATGAGCAGGGGACTGGCCTTCAGTTCGCTCCTTGCGATGACCAGGTAGAACGGGAATATCGCCCCGCTGTATATGCCGCCGAGGAGCGCGGCCCAGGCATGCTTCCTGTAAGCGACGCGCGCGCCGCATGGCACGGATTTTATGAACGGCAACTCTTTTCTCCCAAAGCAAAGGCCCCCCGGCACGGCCAGGGAGCCCGCAGCACTTGCGAATGCATCGCGGCGACAACTGCGCACGGTCCCCGTTGCGGACTATATGATTGCTGAACGCTGGACGTTTAACGCTCGCTGTGCTTCGGCGCGGTTGCGCCGAAGGATACAGGGTAGCCCTCACCGGTGGACGGCGCCTAGGGGCGAGGCATCCGGCTGCCGATCAGAACGTGACCTGCCTGACGCCTTCGATGCCATCCACGCGCTCTATCTCGCGCAGAGCCTCGTCCGACACGGTGCCATCCACCGCAAGGACCATTACAGCACGGCTGCCGCGCTTCTTGCGCCCGACGTGCATGGCAGCGATGTTGATGCCGCGGTTCCCAAGGATCGTTCCGACTTTGCCGATTATCCCCGGCTTGTCGATGTGCGGCCCTACCAGAAGCGTTCCTTCAGGGACCAGGTCTACCGGATACCCGTCGAACCGCACGATTCGAATCTCGCTTCTGCCGAAGAGCGTTCCGCTTATCTCCTTGCTGCCCTTGTCGGTCTCAGCGTTGATGGAGAGCAGCGACGTGAAGTCACCGGTGCCGGGGCTTCGGCTCTCCGTGACTCTCAGGCCTCTTGCCTCCGCGATGACTGGCGCGTTCACATAGTTGACCCTCTCGCTCAGGATCGGCGTGAGGATTCCTGTCAAGACGGCGCGGGTGATGGGGCCAACGTCTTCTGAAGCAATCTCCCCACAGTACGAGACATCGACCGCCTCGATCCGCCCCTCTGCAGTCTGAGTCAGGAGGGACCCCATCCGTTCGGCGAGCGTCAGGTAGGGCGCGATGCGGCCCAGCACCTCCGCCGACACAGCCGGCATGTTCACCGCAGACCGGGCAGGCTTGCCGTCAAAGTAATCCACGATCTGCTCCGCTACGTCTATGGCAACCTTGCTCTGCGCTTCCTCCGTCGAGGCGCCGAGATGAGGCGTGGTTACTACATTGGGAGCCTGAAGCAGCGGATTGTCCGACGGGACGGGCTCCTGGGAGTAGACGTCGACGGCCGCTCCAGCCACCTTCCCGCTCGCGAGCGCCTCTGCCAGGGCAGACTCGTCCATTATGCCGCCTCGAGCCACATTGACGATACGCACGCCGTCCTTCATCTTTGCGAACTCCGGCCGCCCGATCATCCCTTCCGTTTCCTTGTTCTTCGGCAGGTGGAGGCTGATGTAATCGCTCCGCAGCAGCAGTTCATCCAAGCCGACCAACCCGACGCCGAGCCTCTTGGCCACATCTGCTGAGAGGAACGGATCCTGGGCGATGACGCGCATACCGAAGCCCTGTGCGCGCTTCGCGACTTCCCGCCCTATCTTCCCGAGTCCAAGGATGCCTAAGGTTTTGTTGTAAACCTCTACGCCCACGTACTTGCTTCGCTCCCACTCCCCGCGCTTGACCGACGCGTCGGCCGCTGGTATGTTGCGGGATAGAGACAGAAGATGCGCCATCGTCAGCTCCGCCGCGGCTATGGTGTTCCCCTCCGGAGAGTTGACCACCACTATCCCTCGCTCTGTTGCTGCCTGGACATCGATGTTGTCGACCCCCACCCCAGCCCGGCCGATGATCTTGAGCTTCTTCGCGGAGGAGATAATGTCCGCCGTCACCTTGGTCGCACTGCGCACCACCAGGCCGTCGTACTCGCCGATACACTCAGCGAGGTCCTCCTTGGGCAGCCCCGTTTTCACATCGACTTCGGCCGCCTGTTTCAGGATCTCCACACCTTCCGGCGACAGCTTGTCAGCTACCAGGACCTTGGGCATCGATGCAGCTCCTTTCGGTTGTTCCAGCCACTTTCTAACCCATTTAGACGCGCGTGCAGCTCAAACCTTCTTGTTGCGCCCGTTCCACAGCCTATCACCGTAGAACCTAAGGCAACTGTTCCGTACGGCACCGATTTTGCACCATATTGGGATGGAGAACCGGACGTCCCGGCTGGCGCAGCTAACTGCTTCAGCTGGCCTGCGGCCTCAACTTTTACACGTTTGTTACAGGCTTGTTGTCACAACGTTGCAAACCTCTGTTACTGTTTTCTGGTGGTAATGTAGGCAGGTAGGACGACCCTCTTGGCAGGCAGCACCTGATGCTGCCGTCCAAGCTGCGAAAGGCGGCTCTCCGCATTGAAGTGACAGCGCTGCCGGCCTGAGGCATGCGCGAGCGAGTGATCTTCAGACAGGACTCCGACAGAGGTAGAGGCGGCGCGAAACCGGCAGCCAAGCCTGGTTCGACGATTGCCCGAAAAGAAGCACGGCGGCGGGGCAGAAGAGCTGGTCCAGAACCGGCGGAAAGGAGGCTGGATCAATGGACAGCGAGGCTCTGGAACTAGTCGGTCTGGAGCGAGAGAACGACGAGCACAAGGGAGATCCGATGCTCGCCGATTCTATGGACCTGTACCTTGACCGGATCGGCAAGCGACGGCTTCTTTCCCACGCCGAGGAGGTGGAACTGGCGCGGCGAGCGAGAGGCGGAGACCCTGAGGCGAAGCAGAAGCTGGTGGAGTGCAACCTCAAACTCGTCGTCAGCATCGCCAAGATGTACGCTCGCTCAGGCATCCCGCTGCCGGATCTCATCCAGGAAGGCAACATTGGGCTTATCAAGGCAGCCGAGGCCTTCGACTACACCAGGGGGTTCCGGTTCAGTACGTATGCCGTTGCCTGGATCAGACAGGCCATTACGCGGGCGATCGAGCGGCAGGGGCGCACCATCCGCGTGCCGAGCTACGTTGTCCAGTCCATCAGAAAGCTTCATCGCCTCGAATCGGACATGATGTCGGAATGCGGCAGAGAGCCGACGGTTGAGGAGTTGGCCGAGAGATCCCAGTTGACGCGGGAGCAGGTGGTCCGCCTGCTCGAGGCATCTGAGGGCCTGGTTTCCCTTGATGACTGCGTCAGGGAGGACAGTGCCACTGCGCTCCTCGAAAGACTAATCGATGTCGCGGCCGAGGATCCTGAAGCCGGTGCTCTGAAGAGTGAGAGCGTGGAGATTGTGGGCAGGCTTGTAGCGGCCCTGAGCCCCCAAGAGAAGCTCATTATCGAGAAGCGGTTTGGATTAAGAGACGGGATCACGGCGACACTTCAGGAGATAGGCCAGCAGCTTCATATTACGAGGGAAAGAGTCCGGCAGCTTGAAGCAAGAGCTCTGAAGAAGCTCAGGATCGCTGCGGCCAGAAACCGTCTGGACGGTTATTTCCTCGTGTAACAGAAAACGAGTTGGGGAGGGTGCGGGAGTGACGCAGGCAGTCGGCAGTGAGCGATTCGCGCTTAGTACAAACGACGAGGAGGTGTTGTCCCGGCTTACGGAGCGAGAGTGCGAGATACTGCGGCTGATCTTCGATGGCAAATGCTCGAACGAAGTCGCCAACGTCCTCTGCGTGAGTAAGCGGACAGTGGACTTTCACCTCGCACGTGCCTATGTCAAGCTTGGGGTGTCTAACAGGTTCCAGGCCTTCAAGCGGGCACTTCAACTGGGAATCATAGATGCCTGACCAGGCGCCAGAGAACGGGAACAGAAGAGACCGGCCGTGATGCCCTCGCCGCAGGAACCAGAACGGCACGTCGGGCAGCCCCATCGGGCAAGGCGGCAGCGGATGCTCTCCTGTTCCCTTCTTCTTTGCTGCGCCAGGTTGAGGCTCTTGTTCAGCAGCGCTCAGTAGCCCCGCCCACGGTCATAGACATTGACCATCTGGCGGCCGGCTTCGAACGCATCCAGATTGGCCTTGAAGACCTCGAATGCGCGCTCCGCATACCGCTTGTGCGAGCCGGCCACATGCGGCGTTATGATGACGTTCGGCAGGTCGTAAAGCGGACTCTCCGGCGGCAGCGGCTCCTCGGCGAAGACGTCGAGCGCAACGCCTGCCAACCTCCCCTCCCTGAGCGCCTTGGTGAGCGCTTGCTCGTCTATCATCTGGCCCCGTGCCACATTTATGATGTAAGCTGAGGATTTCATCAGCCCGATCTCCCGCTCCCCAATCATCGCACGGGTCATGTCTGTCAGAGGCAAGACGAGCACCAGGAAATCCGACAGCTCGAGCACCCTGTCCAGCCCGGAAGGCGACATCACTTCATCTACGTAAGGCAGATCCCGGGCCGAAGTCCTTTTCGTGCCGACTACCGTCATACCAAGGCACTTGCAGATCCTGGCAAGCTCCAGACCGATCTTCCCAAGGCCGACTATCCCGACAGTCCTCCCAGCAAGCTCGTCGGCGAACGGCGAAATGGGTGAGCGGTCATACTTCCGCTCCATCTGGAGGCGAATGGCCGTGTCAATCCGCCGCGAGAGGGCCAGCATGAGGCCGAGAACGTGTTCCGATACCGCGCTGCGGTGAATGCCGGATACGTTGGTTATGATCACGCCGCTTTCCAGCAGTCCTGGGAAGACCGTATGATCTATGCCTGCGCTGCCGAACTGTATCCACCGCAGACGCGTGGCACAGGCAAGCATCTCAGGGAGGATCCGATAACCGACCATGATGTCAGCGTCGGCGATGGTCGACATGGCGCCGTCCAGATCGCGGCACACGACAGCTTCGTGGCCTCGTGCCTCGAGCTCATCGACGACCTTGGCGACAAAGCGATCTATGATCTCGCGAGCCTCCAGATGGTGCGCGGCCCAGATCAACGCTTTCAGCCTGCGCTTAGCCGGGTCCCTCGGCTCCATTTGCCTCCTCGCCCGGCAGCATTCGTATCAAGTCCTTGGTTTTTGCGACAGCATCGGCCGGCACAGCCACCCGCTCAGCGCCGGAGCAGACGGCGTCGCGAACCTCGTCCTCCGACAGCGGCCGCGGGCCATCCGCGAGACCTACGAACTGCACGCTCCTGAGTGAGCCGGATCGGTGCGCCAGGTCCGCCAGCCGCTGGTCCGGCTCGGCCAGTGCGACTAAGAGGGGTTTGCCTGTAGCCAACGCAAGCAGCATCTGGAACAGCTCGACCCCGGGGTCGCCGAAGCTCGATCTGCCGCTTGCCACCTCCCTATCTACGAGCTCAGGAAAAGGAACGACGAGAGAATCCGCGCCCTGCGAGATAGCCGTTTCCGCGTCGGCTATGCTCGTGACAACCGCAGCCACATGCATGGTGCGGCCGTCCTGCGTGCGCGCGGGGATGTGCACGGACTCGAGGAAGACTCGCTCGGCAGATTGGGGCTGGAGCGAGCTCTGGTACCGCACTACGGTTCTGGCGTCCGCATCGAGGTAGACCGTGCCCTCGTCGCCATCCACTATCGCGATCTCTTCGCTTCCGACGGAGCGCAGCAGATCGGCCACTCCTATGACGCAGGGCACCTGCAGATCGAGCGCCGGTTGATCGTCCCGTTCTGCCGCGATTGCCGCTGTTCTCACTCCGGGAATCCTGAGCGCGGAGCCTACGGCGAGGAGATCGCAGGCAACGATCACCTCCGGCTGGTCGGCTTCGGCAAGCCCCGTTTTCACCGCCCTCAGCCCCTGCCGGAGCACCCGGTCCGGCAGCCCCGACAGCCCACTCTTGACATCCACAGTGACCGCAACAGCTATCGCCACCCCGGGGTGCCTCGGCGTTCCATGGAGTACTCGCATTAGCTGCCGGCCACCTCTACTTGCTGCTCTCGCTGCCCTTTCCCGGCTCTTCCTTCTTTGCTCCCTCGCCGGTTTCCTCTTCCATGTCCACTTTCAAAGTGGCGCGGCCGTTCTCGGCCTCTATCCACTCCGCGCCTTCTTTGAGCGACGCTTTCACCGTTCCCGGCGAGCTGAAAGTCTGCCCGTTCTCGTCCGTTGCCTTGACGCCGCCGCTCAGCGTAAGGAGCTCCGCGCTCACATCATACACGGCACTGTTACCGATGAGCACGCGGTTCTTCTGGGTCACCTTCAGATTCCCCTCTGCCTTTGCTATCTTCTTGCGGTAGAGGTACTCCATCCTGTCGCACGTGATCGTTGTCGGCTGGGTGAGCTTCGCACGAGCGGACTCGGGGTTCTTCGGCTCGGCCGCCGGCTTGGGTTTGGTGATCAGCTTCACGCCGCCTTCGATGACGCTCCTACGCTCGTTGAGGTAGGCCGTCCCCTTCGAGCCGGTGATCTCGTTCTCCGTATCAACGATTTTCAGGTTGCCGTCTGCCGTCACGATCCTGGCCTTCTCATCATACTCTGCACGATCCGCAGTCAGGGTCATGTCCTTGTACTTCACCACGATGTTGCCGGTGATAGCGTAGATGCTCTTATCGCTGCCACCACGCCACTTCCACTGATCGCCGTTGATCGTGACTTCTTCTTTCTGGGCCGGCTTCTTGGTCTGGTCCTTATCTTGTGCGCCGAGCGCGACGGCAACCGCAAGCACAAGCGCCGCGGCTGCACAGATCAGAACGGCCATCCTGCCGACTGCCGCTCCTGTGGACTTCATTGTGCTTCTCCCTTATCCGGCTTGGCGTTCCCTTCTCCAAGTTCCTGCATATCCGAAACGGCGACGACCATCTTGCCCCTGACAAAGCTGACCTCCTGGTTTCTCATATCGGCCGTGAGGTCGTAACCAATAATCTCGCTGTCTCCGGCAGAGAAGATGACCCTTCCCGGGCACCACAACCGCTTGAAGTAAGAGGACCAGCGCGCCCGCTCGGCCTCGGCCCGGTAGCCTCGCGGAGAGGCTATCTCGACGCCGCCAGTTACCTCCACGTCATCGGTTCCCGAGTTGTAGGTCGCCTTGCCGGCCTTGACGGAAGCCACGACCTTTCCTTCATCGTACAGGCTGCCGTCTCTGATACTGTAGAAGGTCGTACTGACCTGGCCGCGGGCAACGTCGGCCCGGTCCGCGTGGAAGCTCCAGAGCTTCTCGCCGCCCGAACGCCCCACCATCTCGATGTCTCGCAGACTGAGCACTATCTCCGGGTTGCCCGCGACCAGCCCGCTCACTCTGTAAGGCGAGTAGCGCCTGAGATAGACGAAACTCGTGACGAGCCCGCCTATAAGCGCGACCACGACGGCCGTCGATAGGTACCTACGGTACTTGAGTTGGTTAGCCATAGCACAAAGCAAAATCCCCCTGACCGGGCTTGCTTCAGGGGGTAGTCTCAGCCGCGCAGCCGCCGCAATCAGGGGGAAGGAAAAATGGGCGGCATGGGCGGGTTCGCCTGCACGTTGTTCAGCAGTATAACCCCGAGGTCGGTCGGGTTGACCAGCGGAAGCGGCATCTTTATCGCTTCTCCGTCCTGGACCACACCGTTCACACTGGCCCAGCCCCCCTGGCATTGCGGGTTCGCGTCCCTACCGTCCACGGAGTAGGTCGGCGCTACCGGCGTAGTCAGAAGCTCAAACCTGAACCTGCCGTCCGAGCCGGTTAGCACCGTGGTAGTCTCGACAGTGACCCTTGCCCCCACGATGGGGCTGCTTGTAGCCCAGTCCCGGACGACCCCGGTCAGCAAGAACCTGTTCGACGGAGGAGGTGGGGTGCCTCCGCCGCCGCCGCCGCAGCCCGCGACTATCGCAAGAGCTACCACTACCGAAGCTGTCAATATCGCCTTTCGCCTCATGCTCTTGTTTCCTCCAACCTGTCTTCCGGTGCGTGCGGACCGGTTGCCGCCCCGCTCAATGAAAGCCTACGGGATGATTATAGCTGAAAGTCACCGCAAAGGGCAAGCACGGCAAGGGTGTCCGCCCTACTGCCGTGGCAGAGTCAGACCCAGCGTCACGACCTTGGTCAGGTCGGCGACGGTCACCTGGCCTTCCTGTGTTACAAAACCGGCCTTCGCCGCGCGGACCGTGTAAGCGCCGCCCGGCGCCCAGAAGTAGTACTTCCCATCGCTCGCGGTCGTCATCTGGTCTACCTGCGCCGCGCCGGCAAGCAGCGTGACGGTCACCCCCGATGCATTTGACTCGCCTATAAGCGTGATTGTTCCTTGGATGGTGCGCGGGGGCTCGCCGGGCGGGTTGCCGCTCACCGGCGCCATCTTCACGTCGTCGGGCAGAGCGTTCGCGCCAGCGTGGATCGTCACCGGCACCGTCGTTATCTCATATCCTACCAGTTGGGCGGTCAGCAGCCCGCTTCCGGTGCTCAGCCCTGCGAGAGTGAACCTGCCGTCGGTTCCGGAGAACGCGCTTGAAGCCCCAAGCGCGACCCGGACTCCCTGAAGCACCTCGCCGGTGCCTCCATCGATCACTCTACCGGAGAGCGTCGCGCCGCCACCGCCGCCGCCGCAACCTGCCAGCACGGCCGCAGCGACCGCCGCTATGACCGCCACCGCAACACAGTTCCTCATGGGTTATGATTCCAGATATCCAGCATACGGCAATCAGAAATCGGCCATCGCCAATCGGAGATGGCCGTCTACCTAGCAATCAGCACGGGCCGGACGTTCTTGACCATCTCACCGTCTTCCGTCGCGGCCGTTAACTGGAGAATGTATACGCCGGCCGGGACCGGGCGGCCCTGATCGTCTCGCTTGTCCCACAGAAGGCTGTTGATGCCCGAACGAGTAGGCCGGCCCTGTTCGAGCGCCCGGACCCGCCTGCCGTCAGACCCGACGATCTCGGCAGCGACCTGTGCGTCAGCGCTCAGGTTGTAGCTGAACGAGACACTCGGGCCGCGCGTGGCGCTGGGGATAACGTTAGTTATCATAAGTCTCGCAGCGGGGGACGAATCCGCGATGACGGTGAACCGCCTCGGGCTGCCGTCCCCGGAGTTGAACCTGTAAGCGGACGTTGTGCGCATGAACCGGTTCCGTCCCGTCGCCTGATCGAGCAGCGTCAGTCTGCAGCGCTTCGGAGCGGAGGCGATGTCCTGCCACCTCAGCACGATATCCTGGTTCGGCTCCCCAGGAACGACCGTTACCTCCCACGATGTCTTGACTGCGCTTGCGGGCCGCGTGTCGAGAGCGCAACCGTCCCCTGCCCTGCCGGAGACGAGAGAGGCGACTTTAACAACCCGGCCGTAGCTTGGCGGTGATTCCGCGTCGAAGGCATTGTCGAACCCATCCGTTGCTCCCGGCGCCACGCCGAGCGTCACCGCGCTTCCGTCGCCCTCTAGAGAGCGGGCCGAAAGCTTGATCGACCACGTATCTCTGGAGGGAGGCTCGGCACGCCCCGGCCCCCGCCCCGCTGCCTCGGAGACGGCTGTCCTCGCCCGGCTCCGGCTGCCCGGCCCGGGGACTATAAGCACGACGCCATTCGCCACGTTGCACTTGATCCAGTAGCCTTCCCACGGGTCGAGCGACGACGCCTGCTCGTAACCGGCGCCGGGCGTGTACTTCCAGATGATCTTGCCGACAAGTCCGGTAGACCAGGCGTCCAGGAACGAGATCGGCTCGTCGTTCGCCTTCTCGACGAGCAGGCTGCCGATTGGAATCGAGGACTCGAACGGCCCGCCGATCTGGTTCCAGCCGTACGACAGCCCGATCCTCCAGTCGGCATCCGCCTCTGGCGTCTCGCCGGTCACCGTTACAGGCGTGGAAGCCGGGAACTTGACCCAGTAGCCTTTCCCCGGTGCGAATGGCGGCGTGCGGGGGTACATCTCGTACTTGTAGTCGGCGGAGATGAGAGGGTTCCAACGCGCGAGCAACAGCTTGTCGGCGGGCACCGCCGGCTTGCCGTCCGCGCCTTGCAGGGCCTGCGCCTGGTCCTGCGCGAAGGTGGTCATCGGCACGGACATCAGCCGTAGCCCACCCGGGAACGTGTGTGTGAACGTCTTCGCCTCGCCCCGGGCGTAGATGAGCGTCAGGTACGTCCCCGGCCCAGCGTTCGCCAGCTTCATGACCACGTCCCCTACCGGGGGGCTGAACGTGATCGTCAGACGGCTGAAGCCGAGAAGCGATGGCAGAATCGCACCAAAGGCTCCGTTCGTAACCGGCACATCTGTGCCTGCAGCCTCCGCATCGACCTTGAGATTGACGCTGCCGGAGTTCGCCCCCACCACGGCGCCTTGGAAGTTGTTCGGCGAGGCTTCCGTCCCAGCCATTCCAACCGGGAAGAACACCCGAGCGGTCTCGGTGCCGATCGTGAAGTCCATCGCTACCCGCTGGTTTCCTCCCATATTGTCCGGGTAGAAGGTGGGCGTTACGTAGCCTTCGCCGTTCGCAATATCGACCTGCTCGTACTGCGCGTGGGTGAATATGTCGGTGTCATAGAGGTAGTTCCAGTAGACCGGGTAGACGATGCCGGAGAGCGGTGTCTCGTCGCCCGTGGCGGTGGTCTGGTAGTAGATGAGAAACACGGGCATCGAGTAGCCCTCCGTCGCCGGGTCTTTGGGGGCATCCGGCGGCACGGAGTATGCGTAGAGCTTCTTGCCGATGGAGACACTTGTGTCGAAAATGTACTGCCTGCGGAACCAGTCGCTGAACGCCAGGCCTTCGACCGTCGGCGTCACGCCTGCTGCGATACCTACCAGAGCAGGCACGTTGCCTGCAGTGCCCGGGTTGCCGGAAAGCTGCTGGTAGTAGGCGCCATTGAACAGCTTGAAGAACGACTGGCCGTCGGTCCGCAGGCGCTCGATATAGACCTTCAGCCAGGCGGTGGAGGACGTGCCCAGCCGCGGGATGAACATCCCCCCGAAGACGTTCTGGCTCGTGTTGATCACGTCGGTCCACGAGGTGACGAACCTGTTGTTCGAGACGGGCGGCTGATTCAGCAGTTCGTAGGTGGACATCAGATAGGAGAATACGTCGCCCGGCCCCTCGCGGCCCACGAAATCCATGGGCACGAGGCCGAGCGCCGGGTTCCTGGCTATCTCCTGGTCTACCAGCTCACCCGCAGCTACCGCCGCGGCCCGCTTGAAGCCTTCCTCCCAAGCGTCATACTGGAACGCCGCTGTGTCGTGAAAAGCGCGAATCATCGAGTAGAGGAACATCCGCTCGAGGTCGATCAGCCCGCCGCTCGGGTTCGGGAAGATCCGTATCTGACGCTGCACACCGCTGCCGGTCACATAGACACCACCAAGAAACTGCTCGACGACGGTCTGAGCGGCGTCACTCACGACTGTCACAGTAAACGTGCCGGAAGGATTGCCATAGATGCCCTTGACGATGGGGTATGCAAGCTGGGCAAACGCCTGAAGCTTGGCCTGGACATCCGGCGCCCATCCCGAATACTGGAAGGTGATCTCTCCGCCGCCGTAGGCGCGGGCTGCCCGCGTCGTGCCAGTGAACGTGCCCCCGGAACGGACCAGGACCAGGGCGTCGGTGATCGCGTGCACGTCCGGCCGGATCAGCCCAGCCTGCCTCAGACGAGCGATCTGCCGCCCGATCGCTCCGCCGGCGGCTCGGGTCGTCGCGATCCTCAGAGCGCCTTCTACGGCGCTCTTCACCTCCACAGGGCTGCTCGGGTTCGCGACGTCTACGATGATCGCATTCTGAGGCCCGTTCGAGATCGTCGCGAACGGCGCGTTGGAGATGTTGTAGTAGATCCCTCCTGCTGCCAGCGGGCATGCCAGCGCCATCGCCAGCAGTCCGGCGAGGAGGGCAAGGCGCTCTGCAGAAGCCATGTCAACTCCGGTTTCTAACGTGCTGTGAACGACCGCAGCTCCGAGATAGCATATGCCGTGGCGGCGTCGAAATCGTCATCATCTGCCGCCATTGCCACCCACCAGTAAGTGTGCCCGGGCTGCAGCGTGAAGTTCGGGTCGGAGAAGATGACCGATGTGTCTGCTGTGACCGCCGACTGCCCCCAGGCAGGCAGGTGGTCCGGCCGCTCCGGGTCGCTTTGAGGCGTGAACATCGAGTCCACGACCGGGTAATCGTCGTAGATGAACACCCTGTAGCTGCGGGCGCCGAAAACCGGGCTCCAACTGAACATTGCGTGTGTCACGCTCACCTCGCCCCCGTCAGCCGGAAGGAAGACCCTGAGTTGGTCCAGCGGTGTGACCGACGCCACCGCGCTCATCTCGCTCTCCGCCAGCGGGTTGAACCTGTCGTTCGCATCCAGGTAGCTCGTGCTGACCGACGTGACACCATACCAGTAGGTGACCCGGGCGCTCAGCTCCCTGCTTGCATCGGCATAAGTGACGATGGCAGGATCGCGGAAGAAGTCCAGCCTGAACCGGTCCGTTTTCTCCAGGTTCGGCGTGGTCCCCCTGTAGATCGTGAAGCCTGCAAGATTATTCGGCACATCTATGCCGAAGTAGCTGGTCCAGATATAGTACCAGATGACGTTGTCCTCGATGAGCGTGCCGAGCGGCGGGGAGCGCTTGGCGATCCGCCGCCTGAGAGCGACGACCTTCCTGCTCTTCTCCGAGATGCAGGACTTGACGGCATCGTAAGCGTCCGCTTTCGCGCGCGTGGTGATGACCTCGGGCACTGTGTAGGCGATCACGTCGATGGCCCCCGGGTCGGTCCATCCAGGCGGCACCGGAGGAAGCTCGTTCGTCGAGCTTTGCAGCGTGAAGTTTACGAAGGTTACGGCCCCAGGCGCGACAGTAGCAGTCTTGGTCTGGTTCTCGAAGCCGCGGGGCTGGCCCGACGCCCCGGCAAACGATGCGATCACGTCGTAGATGATGTCCTGCTTCACCTGGTTCACGGAGATTGTCGCCGGCATGTCGGTGAGGACATATTCGCCGTTCCTGTCCGTTATCGCAACCTTGCTGATCACCGAAGCTTCGTCCGCGGGCCTGTCCTGAGGATACCGAGCGACGGCGATCACGCGCGCGTTCGGAAGAGGGTTGTTGGACAGATCCGTCACCGACCCTTGGATCGTCCCGACTTCGTCGAACGGCCCGATGACGAGGTTCATGTTCTGCGTAGGCCCGTCGGCGTAGACATTGACGACTCTCGTCCCCATCCACCTCTTGCCGGCGACGAAAGCAACCGCCTCCACATTGTGCTCTCCCGCGGACAGGTCCGGAATCTTGTAGGTCCCGTTCATAAGCGAAGTAGTGGCCGCGCGGCTCTGATCGTCAACGAAGATTTCGGCTCCCGGGACCAGGTTGCCGGCAATGTCTGTCACCGTGCCGGAAAGCGCTCTATTGCTCCCGCGGCCCCCGCCGCATCCGGCTACGACCAGCGATGCGATCACCAGGACTGTGGAGTAGACCAGTATCTTCTTCATCTGTTCACCTCGTCAGGCCCGAATTGCCGAAGGGACCATTGTGTCGTTCCTTGCAACCCCTCTCGCGGTCGCCCGGTACCTGACATCTATCCAAGACGCGTGGGCTACCTGAACCTTGCACCGATCTGGGCGTTGAGCATGCTGGCGTGGTAGTTGTTCAGGCCGCTCCGTGCGTCCTGGTAGTCGAGGATCCGCCAGTCGATCTTCAGGCCCAGTATCTGGTTCAGAGGATACTCGATTCCGAAGGCCGTGACCGATTTCTTGTTTGCGATAACACCGGCAACGGTGGAGGACGTGTACTCGGCGAAGAGGTAGCGGCCGCCGCCGATGTCTCTGCGCAGGATCGCACCCAGGCTCCGCATACTGACCGTACTGTCCTGAAGCTGCAGGCCGGGGCCGAACGCATATCTTGTGCCTGAGAGCATCTTCTGATAGTTCACGTCCATCTCGAACTTGCGTATGGGCCCGACGGTGAGCATCAGGAAGCCGATCCGGCTGGACATGTCCCCACCGGACCCGATGAACCCACCCTTCTGGCGGCTCAGATGGCCCCGCAGCGCGACCGCGTCGATCGGGCTTATGCTGAAACCGAAGTCCATCCCGGAGATCGTGGTGTTCGTGTTGTTCGCGCCTTCGGAATATGTGTAGTTGTAACTCGTATCGATGGATACCTTGGTCGATGGGGCCCAGGCAATGCCCGCGATGCGCGAAGCCGACTTGACGCCGAACGATGGTATGTACACGCCGCCCGGATAGCCCCCGGACCCCGTCCCCGATCCCGAGCCGGGGTAGCCGGAGCCGATCCCCGTATACCCGCCGTAGGGCTGCTCGTAGTTCCCGCCCGAATCTGACACGCGGTAACTGAGGTTCAGACTCAAGCTCTGGAGCGGAGTGAAGCCTGCGGTCAACTGGTAGTTCCTGGCATCCGTCCGCGACCCGCCGGACCGGGTGATCTTGCTTCCAGCAACGTCGCCGGTGAGCGAGAACCTCTCGCCCGGCAGGTACCGGAGACTGAGGCGCGTGGTGTTGGCCGATTCATCCGACGGGATCAACGTGCCGCCAACGCCGAGCCTGATGCCCGATCTCGATGATCGGCTGATCTCTCCAGTCGCGTTGATCTTCCGAACATCCCAGCTCATCGCGAGCGCGTCCGTAGTAAGCGCATCGCGCCAGTCAGAACCCGAACTGCTGTCTATCCTGGTCCTCGAGAGCCTGAGCTGCGGCCGCTTCGGCTCCTTCCATTCGAACCCGCTCACGGTCTGCGTAGTGGAGAGGTCTCCGGCAGGCGTGGTCTGCCCGTAGAGGCTGCTCAAACCCGGGCGGCGGAACCTGTCGATCCTCGTGAACCAGTTGAAGTGGTCGCTGAACGCGTACCTGAGGTCGAGGTTGCCGCCGCGCTCGTTGCGGAAGAACCCCGCGGTCTCGACCGAGGCAAAGGAGGGTGCGATGTTCCGCAGGCCCGCGATCAGGTCTAGTTTCCCAAACTTGCCAACGGCCCTTAACGCCGTTGCCGTGCCCCCGCCTCCCCTACCGGTGTAGTCGCGTGTCGAGCGGGCAAGCTGGCCGGTCAGGGTCAAGTTATCGGAGACCTTCAGCTTCCCGTCAAAACCCATAACCGTCCGGTCGCCCGAGACGCCGTTCTCTTGCTTCGGACTGTACGTGACGAGGATCGTCGAGCTGGAAGGAATCGGCCGCGTGAACAGGATGTAGTGAAGCGGGTAGTTGAGCGTGTAGTCGGCGCCAAGCATCTGGTCGATGCCGTCCACCTTGACGATGAACCTGACCGGGCTGCCCGCGCTCAGCGCCTCCGGCACATAGAGCAGTTCGTAGGGCAGGCCGAGGCTGTTGTTGCCGTGGAAGACCTCAGTGATCTCCCGGTTCGGGTTGGCGGCGTGATCGGAAGCTTGAGTCAGGTAGGTGAAGCCGATGCCCGCGCGCTTGCCAAGCGGCACATCCATCCGTGTGCCCCATATCGACCCCGCTATGTTGTTGTAGCTCTGGGTCTCGAAGCTGACAGTTATGTTGGACGTGCTCGGCACGATCAGCCCATCGCGGAAGGTCAGTATCCCGGAGAAGGTATCGAGGGCGTAGTTGGCAATCCCGGAAGCATCGGAGCGTGGTATCTCGTTCTCGTCTATCTTGACCCGCTCACTCCCGTCAACGATCTGCGACGCGCCAAGGTAGTAAGGGCCTGGGGTGTTGTTGCCGGTCAGCGTTACCGTCTTAGTCGCGGCCCTGGTGCGCGATGCAACGGCCGTGACCGTGCAGAACCCAAGATCGTGGGTAATGGCCGCGCCGCGCAGCCTTCTCGAGAACGAAACCAGCTCGTTGCCCGCAAGCGACGCGGTTATGTCGCCCAGCGACGCCTTCGTCCTTCCTCGGTCGTAGTTGAGCGCCAGGCTGCGGTCGTCCGGGTTCCAGCGGTTGTTGGAGAAGGTTCCTGTCAGGGACAGACCGCGGACCAGGCTGCCAGTGATCGTGAGGTTCGTCTCGTTGCGGTACCGCGGGCTGAAACCGTAGTTGTCGTCGAAGAACATGTCGCGGTTGCCATTAACCGAGACCGACTGCAGGGTGTACGTTTTCGAACCGCTGATGGCGAGACGATCTTCGACGCGCCGCCACACCGGGTTCCCCCTACTCAGGCACGGGCCGACTGCCGTTGAAAAGACCAGGAAGATCCAGATACCCCGCTTAACCATAACCGCTCAACACGCGCACGGCGAAGAGACAAGCTCCTTTTTTTGACTCAGCAGGCAGAACCAATGTTCCGTACCCTGCAGCTCTTCGCGAAGCATTTGCAGCCGCGGTGGAAGCCCGCGGAAACCGACCGGCGGACATCCCCCTACGGTTCCAGCCCACCTCAGCAGCCGATCAGCCTGCAAGCCAGATCGGCGTTCTCGAAAGCCGCCTCGCGCACCTTCGCGGCAGAGGCGGCAAGGCTGGCGCCGACCTCGTTCCGCCTGTCCCAGGCGTCCATCACGCGCGCAGCAACGTCGCCGGCCTCCAAGCCCTGAACTCGAAGCGGCTCCCCTCCCACCGTTGCCCTAACGAACGAGTCCACCTTTGGATCGTAGCTGATGCCCGTGAACGGCACCGACAGCGACGCCGCGAACATCAGCGCATGGAGCCTCATGCCAACCACCAGAGACATCCTGCCGATGACAGCTAGAACCAGCGTCGGGCCCAGCCGTTCGGAGACGACCACCGACGGCACACTCAGCCCCGAGGCCACCTGGACGGACAGCCCCAGATCCTGATCGTGCTGCATCGGGATAAACGCAAGCGCCGCCCCGATCCGAGCCGCGGCCGTCTCCAACCCTCGCGCCACCGCCGGAAGCCAGTCAACCTGATCCCGCCACGGGCGGAGCGAGACCCCGATGAGCGGCATGCCCTCCGGCGCTCCCTTGACGCGCAGCAGTTCCCCCGCCTCCTCCGCAGGGCCGGGCTCGACTGCAAAGCAGGGGTCCGCCGTCACCCGGACGTCCGGCTGGTTCACGCCAAGCTCCTCCAGGTACCGCTTCGACTCCGGATCGCGCACGGTGATCAAGTCCGCGCGGTTCAGTACCGACCTTGCAGCACGCCGGGCGGCAGCTCCAGCGATCGGTCCGACGCCCTGCGCGTAGACCATTATCCTCTTAGCAAGCCGCTTCGCAAGCCAGATGATGCCAAGGTAGTAGGCGAGGGAGCGGCTGCTCGTGACGTTCTGCAGCAGACTCCCGCCGCCCGAGAGCAGCATATCGGTCTTGCGCAGCACACCCACCACCTCTCCCGGGCTCATCCTGTGGACAGCGCGCACACCGTGCAGCATCTGCGTTCCGGCAGGATCGCCCGAGAGCGCGATAAGCTCCGCCTTCGGGCACCGCTCGGCAAACGACCGGGTTATCCCCGCGAGGACCGCCTCGTCGCCCGCGTTTCCCATGCCGTAGTAACCCGATATGGCAACCATCGCAGCTTCGTTGGCCATCAGTCAAGTGGCCCCCGGACGTGAGGGCGCAGGCCGCTTACATCGCACGAGCCGGCCAACCAGCCCCCCGAGCTGTCTGTCAAAGCCGGTGCGGCGCCGATAGCTCCGTCTCCACGGTCCCGCTCCTGCCGGCGGCCTTCCCCGGACGCGAGAACACGAGCAGGAGAAGGGCGCCTATCCCAAGCCCAAGCGCGGCCCCGATCGCCGCTCTGGTGACCGACACGGCGATGGGCGTGTGGATATGACAGAAGGTGTTGAGGAGCGATACCTCGCCCACCGCGCCCACTACAAGAAAGAGCGCCGCCCAACTCCTTCGCCCGCCTAGCGCGGCAGCAATCCCGATGACGAGCGCCGGATGCCCGATCAGGAACTCCTTGGTCCTTGGTCTGACGAAGAGCAGGTTGTCGAGCAGCGCACGGACACGAAGCTCGAAACCCGAGACGCCCACTCCAGGTTCGTTTCCTGACCGTGCCAGGAGCAGTGCCACCATAACAAGCAGCACCACGGCAATGGCCGATTGCCAGAAGAGGACCGGCTGCCCGGCAGCGCTCCGCAGGTTTGCAAGCGCGCGCTCCTTCTGCTCGCGCCAGCCGCCCGGTGCCCAACCTATCCCTGCAGCAAACGCAAGGGCAAGCAGCAGGATCGGCGCCCCCTGCGCCACCTTGACGCCTGCGAACTGCTCGACGTGAAGCATGAACTCCAACCGGCTGAGCAGCCCGGCGATCATCAGCGCTCCTGCTCCCGTAATCGCCACAGCGGCGACGAACCGGCCCGCCGCCGGCCCAAGGTAGGCGCGCAGAGGCGCCTGCGAAGGCTCCGGCAGGGCGCCACGGGCCGCATACAAGACCGCCAGAGTCGGGAAGACTATCGCCACTATCAGCGCAACCAGCTTGAGGCCGAGCGGTATGCCCGGCGCCACGGCAGCTGCGAACAACGCGGCCAGCACCAGGAACGCAGCCCAAACCAGCTTCCGCACGCCCTTCACGACGGACAGCGCCAGCAGCAGCGTTCCCGCCGCCGCGCCGATGGCGATCAGCACCCGCGCCGCAAGCGGCGCCTTCGGGTCACGGAATGGATGGTCGGGCTGGAGGCTGAATCCCTGTTTCTTCAGACCGCGCGCAATCGCTGCGACATACTCCATGTTTGTCCGAAGAGGGTCGCTGCTGCTCAGATCGAACATGCGGACATATGCTAGGCGTATGTTCCTTTCCTTCGCCCCGCGAACGAAGCGCTCGATGGCCTCGGCACGGTCCAGAGTCCCCATCTCCGCGGCCGTCACGCTGTGCACGCGAACCACGTTCGGCAGCATCTTCTCGGAGAACCTCTGATCCCCTTTCTGCTTGGCAAACTCAATCGAGCCGTAATCGAGGCCGCGGCTCTTCAGAACGTCGGCCACCTCGTCGATCCCGCCACGGAAGCCGAGGACCTGATCCGCCGCGAAAACCACCGTGCGCACTCCGTCACGCTTCAGCTCATCCGCAGTCCGCTCTACGTCCCGCCTCTCAACGCGAGGGTAGTTCACGAGCCGAGCGATCACTTCCACACCGGCTTGCTTCGCCGCGTCCACAGCTTCATCGGGCAGTCCCACGGGCAGTGCAAGCACGTACTCGGGCGCTGCATTCACTCTGACGCCGCCCACGGTTCCTTCAGGTGTCTCGAACCGCGCGGCCGTCACCTGGAGTCCGCGCGACACGAGGGCTTCCCCTACGTCGGCTGTGTCGCCCCAAATCTCACTGCCTTGAGCCGGCGGCTCCTCGCCTGCGACAACCACGATCCCCGATGCAGCCAGGTCCGCCACCGTGCCCTCTTGCACGGCCACACTCGTGACGCCCGACTCCTTTAGACGGGCAAGGGCATCGGCTATGGTCATCCCGCTCGCACCGGCAAGCTGAGCCACCTCGGCGTAATCCACCGCGACCTCCACGGCGCGGTTCTGCACCTCTGACGCATACCGCCCCGCGAGCGACCACGCTGCGCCGATCAGGCCCAGCCCAACGAGAACCGTAAGCAGTCTATTCTCCCGGAAAATCATCGTTCCTCATACCAGTAATGCTGGAAGGCTCTGTCTTCGCGCCGTCCTCTGATCAGCCGGCGCCCTCCGAGAAGCAGTATAACCACGACTCCGAACGCGAACCCGCCGATATGCGCCCAGTATGCCACACCGCCTCCGGGTGTCATGCCGCCGCCCAGCGCAGTGCTGATAACCTGCAGGAAGATCCACAACCCCAGAACTACTACGGCGGGAACGGCGACCATCGTTGCGAAGAACCCGAGGAACACAAGAGACATAACGCGTGCGTTCGGGTAGAGGATAATATACGCGCCCAGCACAGCCGCTATCGCTCCACTTGCCCCGAGCGTAGGCACGGCAGACGAGGGACTGCTCAGAATGTGGGCGAGCGCCGCAACCACTCCGCCGATCAGGTAGAACAGGATGAACTTGAAGTGCCCCAGCACGTCCTCGATATTGTTGCCGAATATCCATAGGTAGAGCATGTTACCGCCGATGTGAAGCAGCCCGCCGTGCAGGAACATCGAGGTGAAGATCGTGAGCCAGACGGGGCTGGGGCTGGGGTGCGGCACCAGGACTACACCAATCTGAGGGACATTCGCAATCCGCGCTGGCAGGTCCGGGTTGGACTGCCATATCTGGGCGGGGACCATCGTGTAGTTCCACAGCCCGTCCACTGGGATACGGCCCACCGCCTGCCCCATCGCATTGTAGGCAAGCACCGTATGGCCGCCGAGCTGATCGACCATATAGACAAACACGTTCAGAGCGATGAGAAGGTAGACGATGTAGGGAGTCGTCCGCGTAGGGTTCTCATCTCTGATCGGTATCACGCGCTGTCCTCCTGTCAGCTGGTTGTGTTGATTCTAACATAAGGCCACTCCTCTGTAAACGTAAGCGGCGCGGAGGGGTTTTGCACATGGACATTTAACCATTGATTGGGAGAGCAGAACCCGGTTAGGAGATCGGTGACGAATGAGCAATCGGTCGAAGCGGACTGTTCGAGAAGAGCATGTGAGGTTGGCTGGGGAGGAGCCTGCAGGCCTCTACAAGACGCTTGTGGGAACTGTCCCGGCGGGCGTCATCCTAGAGGAGCCAAGCGGGAACGTCGTCTACGCGAACGAGGAGGCCGCCAGAATCACCGGCTACTCGGTCGAGGAGCTTAGAAACGGCGTCTGGATGGGCCACCCGGACGAGACGGAGGGCCGGGCAATCTACGAGAATGCGCTCAAGCACGGCACGGCGGGCACCAACTACGAAATGCGGCTTGTCCGAAAGGACGGCCGTGTGATATGGGTGTCGGTGTCCTGGCGCCCGGCGTTCGACGACTCCGGCAGGCTCATCTACCTCTACACGATGTTCACCGAGATAACCGAGCACAAGCGAACCGAGAAAGCTCTTGAGGAAGCTGAGGAAAGGTACCGGTTGCTCGCGGAGAATGCTTCCGATATTCTCTGGCAGATGGATGCTCAGGGCACCTTCACCTATATGTCCCAAGCAATCAGGCAGTCTGGATACGAGCCGGAAGAGTGGGTCGGCCATCAGCCGACGGACTTCCTGGCCGAGGAAGATAAGCACGTGTTCCTGAGCACGTTCTTCGAGGACTTGCGCAGCCCCGGCCCGAAACGGTATGAGGTCCGGGTCCACAGAAAGGATGGTTCGCTCGCCTGGCTGGAGATCGTGGTCGACTTTGTACTGGTGAATGGAATACCGGTCAAGGTGCAGGGCATCGCTCGAGATATCACCGAGCGCAAACAAGCGGAAGAGGCACTGCTGGAAAGCGAGGAACGGTACAAGAGCATTGTCGAGAACTCCAGCGACCTCATAATGCTGACGCAGCCAGACGGCACGGTCTCCTACCTGAGCCCTGCGTGCGAAGATATGCTCGGGTACGAGCCGGCGGAGCTGGTCGGCCAGAAGCCCTGGATAGTCCATCCAGACGATTCGGATCGAGCCACGCAAGCCTTCGAGCGAGCTATGGCGGGACAGAGGGGCATGAACCTCGAGGAACGCATCATAACCAAGAGCGGCGAGGTTAGGTGGGTCTCCCATTCCTGGTCGCCTGTCTTTGCCGAAGACGGGAGCCTCCGGATGGTCGCCAGCGTTGTCAGAGACATAACCCAGCGAAAGCAGTCTGAAGAAGCCCTTCGGAAGGCGCACAGCGATCTCGAGCGAGCTTACGAGCTGCAGCGGGAGTTCCTGAACAATGTGACCCACGAGGTAAGGACGCCCCTGACGGCCATCCACGGGTATGCTCGGATGTTCCTCGAAGGCCTGGTCGGGCCGGTCAGCGCCGAACAGGCTTCCGTCCTGAGGAAGATGCTGTCGTGCTCGGACCATCTGCTCGAGACGGTGGGCGGCGTGCTCGAGATCGCGCGGCTCAAGAGCGGGATGATCCTGCTTCGCCCCAAGGTCTGCAGCCCTTGCCAGGTTGTCGATAAGGTCGTGTCTGTGATACTCCCGGAGGCGAGACAGAAAGGCCTCGCGGTCAATGTGAACTTCCCTGGGAAGGACACCACAGGGCTGTACGATCGGGAGAAGCTGATCACTATACTCAGCAACCTTCTGTCGAACGCGGTGAAGTTCACGCAGAAGGGCGAGATCGAGGTGACGGTCGACTGCGGCGCATCCGGCGCCGAAGTGGTGATCGCCGACTCGGGCGTCGGGATCTCGCAGTCAGACCTCCCGAGCATCTTCGATGAGTTCCGCCAGCTTGACTCTCCCGGGAGGCGGAAGCCGGCCGGATTCGGGATTGGCCTGGCAATCGTGGCGAGCATGGTGGATACGATCGGCGCAAGTCTCACGGTCTCCAGCAGAAAGGGCGTCGGAACAGCCTTCACTCTGGAAGTCCCCACACTCGATGTGCAGCAGCCAGCCCGGCCTCGGGGGCGAAAGCCTCCGGCACGAAGACATCGCACCCCTCGCAAAGGCGGACTGTGAGCCACGCGGGCATCTTGGCCGGACGACAAGGAACCCCACACTGAACGGCCCAGGCGGCCATACTTCGCTGCATAGCGTCCGAATGGGCCGAGCACAAGCCGCGAGGAATGGTCGCGCGCAGGGGACCTGCGGAGGGCCTACCGCGGGCGTTTCCTCAGCGCTTCCGCAAGGGCCCGGCGCTTTGCGGCATAGTCTGCTTCCCGCTCTTTTGCTGCGATCCTACGCTGCTCGGGGGTAAGGAGCTTCATCGCACGGTCCCAGTACTGGCGGCGCGTCGCCGAGATCTCTCTGGAGACTGCGACCACAGGAGCAGCCCGTTCCTCAATCTGCTGAACCGGCGTTCGCCCGTTCGTTCTGGAGCGCGAGAGGTAACCGGTCATCTGCCGGCTGGCGGCCTTGGCTTCCCTCAGCTTCGGCTGGTAGAACCTTCCCCATTCAGCCTGCAGCTTTCTTAGACTCTCGGTCTGCCTGTCCGACAGCCTCAGCTTCTCCCGCCGGTCGATCAGAAACCCTACCTCCGGCACGGGACCAGCCTTGTCGAAGTCGCTCGATATGACTCGGCCTTCGATGACGGGAGGCGCACTCCTGGGCGCGTGCCGCCGCTGCCGGGCCGTCCTCGTCACGTTGGCGCCTATGATAACTGCCAGGGCCAGCGCGATCAGGATGCCCGGCCCGATGTGGAAAAGGGGCCGCTTGACCTGCCGCCCGCTTGCCGGACTTCTGCGTTGACGATCGCCTCGGTTGCTCATACCTGATACTTCAACCGCTTCCCCTATTGCAAAGACGTTATGTGGGAGCTTCGGTTCCGCCGATCTGCGCCCGTCTGATTCAGTGTAGCGCCTGAGCCTGGCGGGTAATACGTGATACACGTAGAACTCAGAGTGGCAACCCAAGAAAGGAGGGCAGGAGGTTTGGAACACGAAGTTGATGAGGCGCGAGCCGAGCGGGTTCGTCAGACTCGGATGACGTACTTGCTAGTGTTGGCAGCGGTGGCCGCTCTCGGTCTTATCGCGATTGCGCTGCTGACCCTCAGGCTCAAAGCCGTGTCTCGCGGCGCCGGCCCGTCTCCCGCCGCCGTCGAGACCGTCGAGGCGGTTCGCACCAGCGTTCCGATCACGCTGTCCGAGAATGCGGCGGTGGCTCCGACGCCGGAGACAGCGGTGATGCCCCAACAGGTCGGATGGGTGCAGGCTATAGAAGTCAAGCCCGGGCAGCGGGTGAAGTCCGGGGATGTGGTTGCACGCATCCAGCCGCTCGACGAATCTGCGGCTCAGATGGCCGATGCCTATCAAATGGCTCAGCAGAGCCTGAGCGCCGCACGGGACGAACTGTCGACTGCTGAGAACGCAGCGGCGGCGGGCGAATCCGCCGCAGGAGCCGCCCAGACAAGGCTCACGCAGGCTGAGGCCGATCTGGCGGCAGCGCGAAATGCACACAAAGAGTCTCAGACTGAGTTGACCAGGGTCTCGCAGATGCTCCAGCGGCAGGAGGCCGAGCTGCAGCGAAACCAGAACCTGCTTCAGCAGGGCGCCATCTCGCGGCAGGAGCTGGATCAGGTGAAAGCCGCGCGGGATCAGGCGGCTGCAGAGCGAGATCAGGCGAGAGCTGCACTCGAAGATGCCCAATCCCGGACTCAGGCTGCCGAGGGTGAGGTTGGGGCTGCGAGGCAGGCGCTGGACCAGGCTCAGGCCCGTGTGAGTGATGCACGCGCTCAGGTTCAGGCCGCGCGGGCGAAAGTGAGGAGCCAAGCAGCCGCGGCCCAACAGGCGAAATCACGGCTCTCGGCCGCGCGGCGGAGCGAACAACCGGTCGAGCTGACGGCCCCGACAGATGGGGTAGTCTCGGCGGTTCCGGCCAAGGTCGGCACACTGGTCACACCAGCGATGGCGGTGGTTCAGATAAAGAGGCCGGATGTGGCCGTGGTGACGTTCCAAACGTCAGAGCCGCAGGCAGCGGCGCTCAAACCGGGACTGCCGGCCTCGGTGCGGGCCGTGGGGAAGGCGAAGGGGCTGCCTGGAAGGGTCACGGCTGTATCTCCGACGACCGACAAGGCGCGGAACGTCCGGCTGGAAGTGGCAGATCGCGACAAGACGCTCAACCCGGGAAGCAGGGTCACGGCAGAGGTGATGCTTGGCAAGCTGAGCGCCGTCGCAGTCCCGCGGTCGGCCGTTCTATACTCAAAGCAGGGGCCGGAGGTATGGGTCGCGGCGGACGGTGTGGCGCACATACGGCGCGTAACTGCGGCGAGATCCGCCGGCGCCGCGGTTCCAGTAACCGCCGGGCTCCGGCCCGGCGAGCACATAATCGTCCGCGCCAATAGGCCGCTTAAGGACGGCATGCCAGTGAGAGAGAGCAGGGGTTAGGAAACGGGCAATGTCGCCTCTCCGCCTGCCCTCTCCCTGCACTAGCTTCAGCTCTTCGGCGCTGCCTTCTTGATGTACTTCTCCGGTTCCTTGTCGAACTCCGGCTTGCAGCCCGGGCAGCAGAAGTAGTAGGTTTTCCCCTTGTAGACACTCTTCGGAGCCTTCTTGGGGTCCTTGACGACGCCGCCCATCACCGGGCACCGGACTTGGGCCTGTTTCACAGCCGGCCTCTTGGGGGCGGCCTTCGGCTCCGAGTTCTTGGCAGCCGGCTTGACCGCTGCCGCTTTACTCGCGGCTGGTTTGCCGTGCTGCGCTCGTCCAGCCGCAAAGATCGGCGCGGCGCTAGCGAGAACCGCAGCTGCGGTGATGATGCCTATGAGTCTCTTCAACGTACGTTCTCCCTTCAAGTTTCGCCCGTGGCTCGCGCGAGCTGGTCCCGGGCTGTGTTGTAGTCGAATAGGGCCTGTGCTTGATTCGTTCGCGCCCTGGTCAGAGCCGCAATCGCGTCCAGCACCTCGACGTTCGTAGCCTTGCCTGCCTCGTATCTGAGCCTGATAACCCGGTAATCCTCCTCGGCCTGCTGGACGGCCGTCTGCGAGAACGTGACGTTCTTCGCAGCCGCCTGAAGACCGGCCCAGGATGCTGCCACGTCGTGGGTCACCGTAAGGACGGCCTCACGCTCCTCCGCCCGCGCCCTCGCAAGCACAGCCTGGGATTCGGCAACTTCGGATCTCCTCCGGCCCGCGTCGTAGAGCGGGATGGCCGCCGCGATGCCGACCGTGAACCCTCGTTCGAAGGAGTCCGCTGACTGAACCGAGAAGTCTTGCATCCCGACGGCGTAGACCTGCGGCCTGTAACCGCTGCTCGTGGCGCGGAGGCCGGCTTCTGCCGATCGCAGCCTAGCA